>Ga0315912_10000096_pt1 | contig 220927 bp, 188 predicted proteins | sample VfabasoilMG_FD_204469 | JGI IMG/M metagenome (GOLD analysis project Ga0315912, IMG submission 204469) | Garden soil microbial communities collected in Santa Monica, California, United States - V. faba soil | ecosystem: Environmental > Terrestrial > Soil > Garden | place: USA: California...
TGTTTCGAGTGACCGTGTTGCTGTTCAGCGCACCATCGTTCACCGTAAAGCTAACCGTTCTGGTCAGTGTCGACGGATTGTCAACATTCGTGTTTTGATAAGTGATCGCGCGGATGGCGGTCTGATAGTTTGCAACGGTCGTTGTTCCGGTCAAGGTTAACGTACCCGTAGCGGCTGCGAACGTGCCCGTGATTCCGAATGCGCTTGTGAAAGCAAGCACATCTTCTCCATTCACGTAGTTACCCGTGATCTGGATCGTTGCGCCCGTCAGGTTTGTGTTATCTACATCGCTTACCGTGGTCGACGCGGTGATCGCTGTCGCGGCTTGTCCCTCGGTGTAAGCTAAAGCTGTTCCTTCGATCGCTGCAAGAACCGGGGCGTCGTTCGCGCCGGTGATCGTAATATTCCTGGTGACCGTGTTGCTGTTCAGCGCACCATCGTTCACCGTGAAGCTAACCGTTCTGGTCAGTGTCGACGGATTAGCAACGTTGGTGTTTTGGTAAGTGATCGACCGTATCGCTGTCTGATAATTGGCAAGAGTCGTTGTTCCAGTCAAGGTTAACGTTCCTGTGGCTGCCGTAAATGTTCCTGTGATGCCGAATGCGCTGGTGAAGGCAAGCACATCTTCGCCATTCACGTAGTTGGCGGTGATCTGAATAGTGGCGCCCGTCAGGTTAATGTTATCTACATCGCTTACTGTCGTTGATGCTGTGATTGCTGTCGCAGCTTGGCCTTCTGTATAGGCTAATGCCGTTCCTTCAATCGCTGCAAGTACAGGAGCGTCATTCGTTCCGGTGATGGTAATGTTACGGGTGACTGTGTTGCTGTTTAGCGCTCCATCATTTACAGTGTAGCTCACCGTCCTGGTCAAAGTCGATGGATTATCAACATTCGTGTTTTGATAAGTGATCGCGCGGATGGCTGTCTGATAGTTTGCAACGGTCGTTGTTCCGGTCAGTGTCAAGGTACCTGTCGCGGCTGTGAACGTGCCCGTGATTCCGAATGCGCTGGTGAAGGCAAGCACATCTTCTCCATTCACGTAGTTACCCGTGATCTGGATCGTTGCGCCCGTCAGGTTTGTGTTATCTACATCACTTACCGTGGTCGAAGCGGTGATCGCGGTCGCTGCTTGTCCCTCGGTGTAGGCCAAAGCCGTTCCTTCGATCGCTGCAAGGACCGGAGCGTCATTCGAACCCGTAACGCTGATGTTTCGTGTGACCGTATTACTGCTAAGCGCTCCATCGGTAACTGTATAGCTTACCGTTCTGGTTAATGTAGATGGATTACTATTATTTGTGTTCTGGTACGTTACGGCGCGAATTGCGGTTTGATAGTTCGCCACCGTCGTGGTTCCTGTTAAGGTAAGCGTTCCTGTCGCGGCTGTAAAGGTTCCGGTGATTCCAAATGCACTCGTGAACGCCAGCACATCTTCTCCATTCACATAGTTGGCAGTGATCTGAATAGTTGCGCCTGTCAGGTTTGTGTTGTCTACATCGCTCACCGTAGTTGAAGCGGTGATTGCTGTCGCAGCTTGGCCTTCTGTATAGGCTAATGCTGTTCCTTCAATTGCCGCAAGGATTGGAGCGTCATTCTGACTGGTGATTGTGATGTTCCGGGTAACAGTGTTGCTGTTTGCCGTTCCGTCATTCACCGTGAAACTTACTGTCCTGGTCAGCGTCGACGGATTATCAACATTCGTGTTTTGATAAGTGATCGCACGGATGGCGGTCTGATAGTTTGCAACGGTCGTTGTTCCTGTTAAGGTTAACGTACCGGTGGCGGCTGTGAACGTGCCTGTAATTCCGAATGCGCTTGTGAAAGCAAGCACATCTTCTCCATTCACGTAGTTACCCGTGATCTGGATCGTTGCGCCTGTGAGGTTTGTGTTGTCGACATCGCTTACGGTTGTCGATCCGGTGATCGCGGTCGCTGCTTGCCCTTCTGTGTAAGCCAATGCTGTTCCTTCGATGGCCGCTAACACCGGAGCATCGTTCGTGCCGGTAATCGTAATGTTCCTGGTGACCGTATTGCTGTTCAGCGCACCATCGTTCACCGTGAAGCTAACCGTTCTGGTTAGTGTCGACGGATTTGCAACGTTGGTGTTTTGATAGGTAATCGACCGTATCGCTGTCTGATAATTGGCAAGAGTCGTTGTGCCCGTTAAGGTGAGCGTACCGGCCGCTGCGGTAAAGGTTCCTGTTATTCCAAACGCGCTGGTGAAGGCAAGCACATCTTCGCCATTCACATAGTTGGCAGTGATCTGAATAGTTGCGCCAGTCAGGTTAATGTTATCGACATCACTCACCGTAGTTGAAGCGGTGATTGCTGTCGCAGCTTGTCCTTCTGTGTAGGGCAGCGCCGCGCCTTCGATAGCCGCAAGAACCGGAGCGTCATTCTGACCAGTGATCGTGATGTTCCGGGTAACAATGTTGCTGTTTGCTGTTCCGTCATTAACCGTGAAGCTTACCGTTCTCGTTAAGGTCGACGGATTGTCAACGTTGGTGTTTTGATAAGTGATCGCACGGATCGCTGTCTGATAATTGGCAACAGTCGTTGTTCCTGTTAAGGTTAATGTACCGGTAGCGGCTGTGAACGTGCCGGTGATTCCGAATGCGCTGGTGAAGGCGAGTACATCTTCGCCGTTAACATAGTTACCGGTGATTTGAATGGTCGCACCCGTCAGGTTAATGTTATCGACATCACTTACAGTAGTTGAAGCGGTGATCGCTGTCGCAGCTTGTCCTTCTGTGTAAGCCAACGCTGTTCCTTCGATAGCAGCTAACACCGGAGCATCGTTCGTGCCGGTGAGGGTGATGTTTCGGGTGACCGTGTTGCTGCTCAAGGCTCCGTCGGTAACGGTGAAGCTTACCGTTCTGGTCAGGGTTGATGGATTAGCAACGTTTGTATTTTGATACGTCACTGCGCGGATGGCTGTTTGATAGTTTGCCACCGTGGTGGTTCCTGTAAGCGTGAGCGTTCCTGTTGCGGCGGTAAACGTTCCTGTGATTCCAAAAGCGCTGGTGAACGCCAGCACATCTTCACCATTCACATAGTTGCCTGTGATTTGAATCGTCGCGCCCGTCAGGTTTGCGTTGTCTACATCGCTTACGGTTGTTGACGCGGTGATCGCCGTGGCGGCTTGCCCTTCTGTGTAGGCTAATGCCGTCCCTTCGATCGCAGCCAGCACCGGCGCATCGTTCGTTCCTGTGAGGGTGATGTTTCGGGTGACCGTGTTGCTGCTCAAGGCTCCGTCGGTAACGGTGAAGCTTACCGTTCTGGTCAGGGTTGATGGATTAGCAACGTTCGTGTTCTGATAAGTAATCGCCCGGATCGCTGTTTGATAATTGGCAAGAGTCGTTGTTCCTGTTAAGGTGAGTGTACCGGTCGCGGCAGTAAAGGTTCCTGTGATGCCGAACGCGCTGGTGAACGCGAGCACGTCTTCGCCATTCACATAGTTGGCCGTGATCTGAATGGTGGCACCCGTCAGGTTAACGTTGTCTACATCGCTGACTGTCGTGGATGCTGTGATCGCGGTCGCCGCTTGGCCTTCCGTGTAGGCTAATGCCGTTCCTTCAATCGCTGCAAGCACCGGAGGATCGTTCGCCCCAGTGATCGTAATATTCCTGGTGACAATGTTGCTGTTTAGCGCTCCGTCAGTAACGGTGAAGCTTACTGTCCGCGTTAATGTTGAGGGGTTGTCAACGTTAGTGTTCTGATAAGTAATCGCCCGGATCGCAGTCTGATAGTTTGCAACCGTCGTGGTTCCTGTTAAGGTTAACGTACCTGTAGCGGCTGTGAACGTGCCTGTGATTCCGAATGCGCTGGTGAAGGCCAGCACATCTTCGCCATTCGCGTAGTTACCCGTGATTTGAATGGTGGCGCCCGTCAGGTTTGTATTGTCTGCATCACTTACTGTTGTCGACGCGGTGATCACTGTCGCTGCCTGACCTTCGCTATAAGCAAGCGCTCCCGCCTCAATTGCCGCCAGCACCGGGGCATCGTTGGCCGGAGTGACGGTGATGGAAACCGTTACTAAGTCTCCATAGGCTGATCCGTCAAAAGCTCTATAGGTAAAACTATCCGAAGTGGTTTCTGATCCATTGTGGACGTAGGTAAACGAACCGTTGGCATTTAATGTCAGTGAACCATTCACGGGCAGTGCACCAATGACCGCCGTAAGCGGACCACCCTCGGCATCTGTATCGTTGGAAAGCACGCCGGGGGCTGCCGGACTAAGTGTTGCGCCTTCGGCCACGGTATACGAATCGGCCACCGTAGTTGGTGCGAAATTCATATTAATGCCGCAAACGCCTTGCTCATTGAAGAAACCTCCTGTGGCCGCCGTAAATCCCCAGTAGATATTGGTTGGATCTCCGCCAAAAACAGTATTAATAAAATCTTCAGAATAACTTACCCGTTGGACTCCATCGAAGAAAACCTTTAACGTGTTGGTTGATTTTTCCCAGGATATTTTAACGGGATGGTAAACACCATCTTCAATATTTAAGGGGTTATTTGACCCATCAACTTTGGCGGCAACCTCCGGCGTTAATACCGGCGTGATATTGCCGTCTTTACTCAGTGCGATGAAATCATAATTTGGCTGACCGGCATTGGTATAGGTGTCAAAGGTAACACCGATAGAAGGTGATATACCGCCATAGCCAAGACCTACACCATTGTTTCCGAGCGCATCCGTCGGAACGCCTGCAGCATTCGACGGTGGCGGCGTAAAGTCACGTTGTAAAACAAATACAATACCATCGGCACCACCATTATTCACAACACCGTTAGCGCTGAAGCGGGCATCAAAATTTATTTCAAATGAACTCGTTAATGTTGTTGGTACCTTGCGCCAGAGTGAGCCATACGAGCTCGCCGCAGCGGGGGTTATTGTAAAACAATGCGTGGAAATTTCGGTTGTGTTTCCGACCGGATTATAAAATGCATTGAAAGGATTAACGGTAATGTTTCGCGTGACGGTATTACTGTTTGCTGTTCCGTCGGTCACGGTAAAACTTACGGTTCGGGTAAGGTTTGATGGATTGCTGACGTTGGTGTTCTGATAGGTGACTGCCCGAATGGCGGTTTGATAGTTCGCCACTGTCGTTGTTCCGGTCAACGTAAGCGTTCCGGTGGCCGCCGTGAACGTGCCTGTGATTCCAAACATGCTGCTGAATGCCAGCACGTCTTCTCCATTTGCATAGTTACCCGTGATCTGAATCGTTGCGCCTGTCAAGTTTGTGTTGTCAACGTCGGCCGCTGCCGTGGTCGCAGTGATGGCTGTTGCCGCTTGTCCTTCCGTGTAGGACAATGCTGTGCCTTCGATGCCTGTCAAGGTCGGTGCATCATTCACTCCGGTCACGTTGATGTTTCGCGTCACCGCTGTGCTGCTCGCCGCGCCGTCGGTCACGATGAAGCTAACCGTTCGCGTTAATGTTGACGGGTTAGCAACGTTGGTGTTTTGGTAAGTAACGGCGCGAATGGCCGTCTGATAATTCGCTACGGTGGTAGTACCGGTTAATGTAAGTGTTCCTGTGGCCGCGGTAAAGGTTCCGGTGATACCGAACGCGCTGGTAAAAGCAAGTACGTCTTCTCCGCTCTGGTAGTTGCCGGTGATCTGGATGGTAGCACCGGTAAGGTTCGTGTTATCGACGTCGGTTGCTATTGTTGTTGCTGTAATCGCCGTTGCGGCTTGTCCTTCTGAGTAGGCCAGCGCTGTTCCTTCCATGACGGTCAGCGTCGGTGCATCATTCACCACCGCGACGTTGATGTTGCGCCCCATGGTATTACTGTTCGCTGTGCCGTCTGTAATAGTGAAACTCACCGTGCGGGTGAGTGTCGATGGATTAGCGTTATTTGTGTTGAGGTAAGTAACGGATCGCAGCAAGGTTCTGTAGTTCGCCACGGTTGTTGTTCCGGTGAGCGTTAAAATACCCGTAGCGGCACTGAAGGTTCCGGTTACACCAAAGGCGCTGGTGAAGGCCAGTACATCTTCTCCGTTTACATAGTTACCTGAAATCCGAATGGTAGCGCCCGTCATGTTACCGTCGTTTTCGTCGGTGATCACGATCGTGTTCGTGACTTGTGTGGCCGGGTCTCCTTCCGAATAGTTAATGGATGTTCCTTCAATGCCTCCGAGGTCTGGCGCATCGTTTGTCAGCGCGATTGTTCCGCCAGGATTATTCTGTGTGCTATACTCTGAACAAATCCAGTCCGCCGTGCGCGCAACGTTCGCGATGCGCACCTCATCCACCTGGCCATTAAAGTAGCGCTGGTTTTGGCCGGGACGGCCGATTCTTAAGTTCGTATCCCACAAATTGCGCGCGGTCGCGGCAGTCGTTCCTGCATCGGTATCAACCAGCGCGCCATCGAGGTATAACAGAAGCGTCGGCGTGGTGCTCAAGTTGTTCCACGTGCCTACCAGATAGTGCCAGTTCGTGGTATTCGTGAACGGGATTTCGGCAGTCAAGCCGTTCGGGTCAAGCTGTTCTTCGGTGTGACCCAAAAAACCAGACAGGTAATTATTCGTCGCTGCGCAACAGGTACCCGTCGAAAGGTGCATCTCCTGCCCCGGTGCCGTTGCAACACCATCACCCCAACCATTCTCACCCGCCTGACCTTGCCAGAGTATATGGCTGACTGCTGTCTGATCCGCTTTGAACCAGGTGGACATCGTAAAGTTGTTAGCGGTCATCAGCTCCGAGCTGGTGGTTTGAATGTAGGAGTTTGAGCCATCCAGATCGCGACCACCACCGATTTGAGCGGCGGCGAGATCGGTTGTCCCATTATTTGTTCCATTGATGCCGTTCGCGGTACCGTCATTCAGGTTGTTGCTCTGAAAATGGTAGACTGTTCTGAAGCTGGTATTCCAGGTACCAGTATTGGATTGGTCGGTCGTGACCGACGGATTCCCATAGTACATGTAAATATCCGTGTTGACTGTAGGCGATAGAGAAGGAATTCTAACCCACGCAGCATACTCGCCGGTGGCGCTGAAATAATGGTCGATCTGGTGATTGAGAAGGGTTGAACCATCAGCTGCGGTAAACACAATGTCATAACCGTTGGCATTGCTAATGAGTCCGGTTGGGGTCGGCCTCAGGAACGTAGCGGTATGCTGGATAAGGATTGGAAAGTCGACAAGGTTTGTCGCGCCGCAAAGCATTGACTCATTGATCGTGATCTTAACCCGATAGGAATAGCCAGGAACTTGAGCTGCAGCTTCATCGGCCAGAAAAATGGTGATGAGAATGAGCGAGCAATAAAACAGTATCCTTGGGCGTTCCCACCAAGCGATACATTGTGCCGTAGAATCCATAATCTACCAGGTCAGGGTTAAGATGTCATTTTCCCTATTCGCCACAGGGTGACGGGATTAGGCCTCTTGTGACATTTCAAAAGGCCATGCTTACGGATACAATGGCTGTACCGAAAGAAGAAAAAACCCCTTAATAGCTTATACCCCTCAAAAAATGGGGTATTAGTCGAATCAATACATTATTAAAAAATGGCGCCGCTGTTCAGTTTGGGAACAAAAGCGCTTGCTATTCCAGATTTTGGCTAATTGCCAAATTTCCAGCTTCATATTAGTGTTTTTTTCTTAGGAAAACAAAACTGTGTGTAAACACATAGTTTACGAGGGGCAATTCCGCGCTTTGAATGGGAGATTTCGAAGTCAGGTTAAGCGTTCTTGCCGTCCCAATCCGAGAATTTGTTAGCGCTTGGTGCGCGTTAGAACGATGATAATCAAGATGATGGCCGCGGCTACGAAAAGCTTTCCGTTCCAGATGCCAAAAGGTAAATGCCAGTTCCAATCGAAGGCCCATCCAAAGATCGAACCGATCACTCCAAAGATGGCGCCGAAGACTCCTGCAACTATGCCGATAACAGCACCGAATACTCCCGCCACAATTCCAATCGCTCCGCCGATAAGGCCAATCCAGAAAGGAAATGTAAAGATGACGATCAGTACAATTAACAACGTCGAGGTGCTATTACTGCTGCGGGTTTGCATAAGCTTGATGCGTTTGTGCCAGGCCTTGTTCAAACATTATGCTGAAGATTCACAAGACCACAAATGCCCTGAATTTTGAAAAAAACGAACCTTTGGCAGAATCGGTTACTGCTACACTGTTGAAAAATGAACAGTTGGTTTTGCAGGGATGAACACAAAAAAAAGACCCCGCATAGGCGGGGCCTTCTTCAGTTTAGGTTGCTGTTGAGTTTCTTTTTAAAAAGGATACTCTCCCTTTTCAATGACATGTTTAGCGACTTTTCTTCTAGCCTCCTTGAGGTTGTATGGATCAATCTTCGTGAAACGTTTCAATCCCATCAACATCAAACGGAGTTCATCTCCATCCGCGAACGAAGTGATCGCTTCCCGGCCAGCCGCTGCGGCCTTACCCATAGCATGATGCAAATAGATCATCGCCATTTCCTTCTGGATCTCACAAGCTTTTTCGCCTTTCTGGCCAATAAGCTTTTCAACGCGCAAGAGAACGGATTCTGCCACATATCCTTCGATCAACATATCGGCGAGGTTCATTAGAATTTCCTGTTCATCCGAAAGCTTCATCATGAATTTTTGAACGGCCGCGCCGGATACCATCAAGCCTGCCTTCTTCAAATTCGCCAGTGCCTTTTTTTCTTTGGCGAAAATTCCTTCCTCTTCGGAGGCACCAAAATCAGGAATGGACATAAGTTCCTTTTGAACGGCCATGGCCGGCGCCATTAAATCAAGCGATCCTTTCATCGCACGCTTCATCAACATGTCGATGGTGAGGAGTCGGTTGATTTCGTTGGTCCCTTCGAATATCCGGTTGATCCGCGCATCGCGATAGGCGCGATCCATGGGTCCTTCTGCTGAGAAACCCATTCCGCCGTATATCTGTACACCTTCGTCCACAACGAAGTCCAATACTTCGGAACCATGCACTTTCAATATCGCGCATTCGATCGCGAATTCTTCCAATGATTTTAACCTGGCTTTTGCTGAATCCATTCCTCCGGCAACCAACGCTTCGTACGCATCGTCGATGTTTTGACCCGCGCGATAGTGTGCGGATTCCGAGGCGAAAACTTTTGTCGTCATCTCGGCGATCTTGTGCTGGATGGCGCCGAACGATGCAATGGATGTACCGAATTGTTTGCGTTCGTTCGCGTACCGCGTGGCAATTGAAATTGTTTTCTTACACCCACCGATTGCTGCAATACCCAGCTTGATCCGGCCGATGTTCAGAATGTTCACCGCGATCTTGAAACCATTCTCCCTTTCGCTCAACAGGTTCTCCACTGGCACCTTGCAATCATTGAAGAAAATTTGTCGCGTAGACGAACCTTTGATCCCCATCTTCTTCTCCTCTTCATTCATGGTGATTCCGCCGAAGGCTTTCTCCACGATGAAAGCGCTGAGATTTTTATCGTTGTCTATTTTGGCAAAGACTACATAGATGTCTGCGAAACCACCGTTGGTGATCCACATTTTTTGTCCATTTAGAACATAGTGTTTACCATCAGGTGTAAGTGCCGCTTTGGTCTTTCCGCTGTTCGCATCAGATCCGGAGTCCGGTTCGGTTAAACAGTATGCTGCTTTCCATTCGCCCGTGGCGAGCTTGGGTATATACTTTTTCTTTTGCGCATCATTTCCGTAGTAAAGAATCGGAAGCGTACCGATACCGGTGTGCGCCGACAGGGCCACAGCTACAGAGTGACCGGCACCAATTACTTCAGCGACCAGCATCGTCGTGTTGAAGTCCATACCAAACCCGCCGAGATCCTGCGGAACAGATGTACCCAGTAATCCAAGTTCGCCGGCTTTATCCAGTATGGAAGGCATGAGCTTTGGATCCTTCATGGAGTCGATCTCATCAAGTTTTGGCCACACTTCCTTGGCGAGAAAATCTTTGCACTGCTGCTCAATCATCCGCTGCTCTTCGGAGAATTCCTCAGGGATGAAGATCTCGTGGGCCTTTGTGTCGCGGATCAGGAATTCGCCACCCTTGATGGTCTGCTTGCTTTCAACTGTCGTGCTCATATGCGTATTGTCTTTATTTTTTTAATTCAATAGTTCATAAATGCCCGCAACGCCCTGTCCTCCTCCGACGCAAGCCGTTACCATTCCATACTTTTTCTTTTGGCGTCGCAGCTCGTTGAAGAGTTGAACCGACAATCGTGCGCCAGAAGATCCGAGTGGATGTCCCACGGCGATCGCACCACCGTTTACATTTAATTTCGATTTGTCGATACCCAATTCTTTCACCACGGCGAGTGATTGCGCGGCGAATGCTTCGTTGAGTTCGATGAGATCGATGTCTTGCAATTTCAAGTTTGCAATTTTCAACGCTTTCGGAATGGCGGCAACCGGTCCGATTCCCATGATTCTTGGATCAACTCCGGCGGTCGCATAGCTAACCATGCGGGCGATGGGTTTGACGTTAAGCTGCTTGACCATGCGTTCGGACATTACTACTACGAACGCCGCTCCATCGGAAGTCTGTGAAGAGTTCCCTGCGGTCACCGTTCCGCCTACTGCGAAAACAGGCTTGAGTTTGGAAAGACCTTCAACCGTAGTGTCGGCGCGAATCCCCTCGTCCTTGTCGACAATAAATTCACGCGTTTTCTTTTTCATGTTCTCGTCGACGTAAACTTCTTTCACGCTGATCGGAACGACTTCATCCTTGAACTTTCCATCTTTCCAGGCGGCCGCCGCTTTCATGTGCGACTCGTAAGAAAATTGATCCTGTTCCTCTCGGGAAATTTTGAATTGCTTGGAAACTTCTTCCGCGGTCAGGCCCATGCTCGTATAGTACGTCGGGTTGTCTTTCGCGATCGCATAGTTTAACGCGGTCTTAAAGCCCATGACGGGAACAAGCGACATCGACTCTGTTCCTCCGGCGATAATGACATCCGCCTGACCCGCCTGAATGCGTTGACTGGCAATGGCGATTGTCTCCACACCAGAGCCACAGTATCGGTTAACGACCATGCCCGGTGTGTCAATGCCGAGAGCAAGTAATGCAATGATTCTACCCATTTGCATTCCTTGCTCTGCTTCCGGCACTGCGTTACCAACTATGAGGTCATCGACCATCTTATTTTCCAGGCCTGGCACTGATTTTACAAGGTGCTTGATGACGTCGGCTGCCAAGTCATCCGGTCTTGTAAATCTAAAGCCGCCTTTTTTTGCTTTTCCTACTCCGGTTCTAAAACCTGCTACTATATATGCGTCCATAGCTTTGAGTTTATTGTCTTTAGTACTGAGTTATTAGTATTACGTCTTTAGTAAAGATTTCCTTAGAGACCAATTCATTCTTTGAATCTCTTCTATTTCGTTCTGAAACAATTTTAATTCATTGTCAGATAGATAGTTTATTCTATTCGCAATGATCAATTGGGTTTCGAGTTCGCAAGAAGAACCGTATGAGATCCCCAGAAAATTCCTGAAATCATTCTTAGTATTCCTTCCAGATCCTTCGGCAATATTCGAGGGAACCGACACTGCACTACGTCTTGCTTGAGAAGTGAGGCCATACATCTCTTCACGAGGAAAAGCTTTTGTGGCCTCATAAACTCTCACGGTAAGGTCAACTGATTTTTGCCATACCTTTAAATCCTTATAGTTATTCATAACGGTTGATTAATGTTCTTTCTCATAACTAAAGACTATAAACTCAATACTAGTTTCTCAGAGGTTTGCCCCCTGTAAGTATTGATTGAATTCTTTCTAAGGTTTTCTTCTCGCCGGTAAGCGAAACAAATGCTTCGCGCTCCAGGTCAAGCAAGTATTGTTCGCTTACTTCCTGCGGATACGATAGATCTCCTCCGCACATTACGTTGGCTATCCAGCGGGCAATCTTCATGTCGTGATCGCTGATGTAATTACCCATGCGCATCCCCTGGATACCGGCCATGAACAAGGCCATTCCTGTACGACCTTGTACTTTGATATTTTTGGATTGCGCCGGCATCGTATAACCAGCCTCGGCCAGTTCCAACACGGCTGACTTCGCATCCAGAATCTGACGGTCCTTGTTGACGGAGATCCGATCTTTGCTTCGAAGGATTCCCATCTCTCTGGCTTCCTCTGCCGACAACGCAACCTTAGCGGTCGCGATATTCATGAAAGCATTTTGCAGGGCGTTGAGTTCCACATCACCTTCTTCCAGCGCATCACTCACCCGCTTGGTCAGTTCTTTTGTGCCACCACCGCCAGGGATCAAACCAACACCAACTTCAACCAAACCAATGTAGGTTTCCGCGGCCGCCTGCGCGAGGTCTGAATGCAAGGTCATCTCACAACCACCACCAAGTGTTCTTCCTTGTGGCGCTACGACTACCGGCACCGATGAGTAGCGAATGCGCATCACGGAATTTTGAAACTGGCGCACCATGAAATCTATTTCATCGTACTCTTGCTCGATGGCAAACATGAAGACCAATCCCAGGTTTGCGCCCAATGAAAAGTCCGCGCCCTGGTGACCGATCACAAGGCCTTTGTAATTTTTTTCGGCGAGATCAATGGCTTTGTTCAATCCTTCGATGACAGAACTTCCCAACGTGTAGCTCTTGCTGTGCCACGAGAAGTTGATCACCTCATCACCGAGGTCGATGATTTTTGACTCGGCATTTTTCCAAACGATTTTTTCGCTTAGGTTTTCAAGGATGATGAATTCCTCCTTGCCTGGAATGTTCTTGTAGGATTTGGAGGGAATATCGTAGTACTGGCGCTTACCGGCTTGTATGCGATAGAAAGTTTTGTTTCCACCCGCCACCATTTCAGAAACCCAGGCTGCCGGCTTGTAGCCCGCTGCCTGCATGCCTTCTATGGCTTTTTCTACGCCGACGCTATCCCATGTTTCAAACGGGCCAAATTCCCATCCGAAACCGGCACAAACAGCGTCATCAATTTTGTATAACTCATCAGCAATTTCAGGAATCCTGTTGCTGGCATATTGAAACAGTCCGTAGAAAGCATCGCGATAAAAATCGCCTGCTTTGTCTTTTCCGGCGAGCAGAACTTTGAATCGATCTTTGAGATTGTCGATGGTTTTGGTCGTCTCCAGCGTGGCGAACTTTGCTTTTGCCTTCGGCTTATATTCGAGCGACTTCAGGTCGAGGGTCAGAATTTCTGTTTCGCCTTTCGCATTTTTTGACTTCTTATAAAATCCCTGGCCAGTTTTGTCGCCCAGCCATTTATTTTTTTCCAGCTGACTGACTACCTCCGGAAGCTTGAACATATCGCGACCTTCATCGTTCGGCAGCGCCGCGTAAAGATTGTTCGCGACTTTGACGAGGGTATCCAGTCCAACAAGATCTGACGTGCGGAATGTAGCTGACTTGGGTCGGCCGATTACGGGTCCGGTCAGTTTGTCGATCTCGTCAACGTTGAGATCAAACTTGCGCATGGCGTCGATTACTTTCAGCAGTCCCCACACGCCCACGCGGTTTCCGATAAACGCAGGAGTGTCTTTACATAATACGGTGGTCTTGCCCAGGTAAAGGTCTCCGTAGTGCATCAGGAATTTTGTCACTTCGGGATCGGTGTGCGGCGTAGGTATGATCTCAAAAAGTTTGAGATACCGTGGCGGGTTGAAAAAGTGTGTTCCCGCAAAATGTTTTTTGAAGTCGTCACTTCTTCCATCGGCCATGAGGTGAATGGGGATACCGGAGGTATTCGAAGTGACGAGGGTGCCGGGCTTTCTGAATTTTTCGACCTGCTCGTAAACTTTCTTTTTGATGTCGAGATTTTCAACCACCACTTCGATGATCCAATCATAGTCCTTAATCCGGGACATGTCGTCATCAAAGTTACCGAGCGAAATACGCGAGATGAATTTCTTGCTGTAAATCGGTCCGGGGCTGGATTTGATTGATCGGTCGAACGAACCCTGAACGATTCGGTTCTTGACAACTTTCTTGTCGAGGGTGAGGCCTTTGGATTTTTCTTCCTCCGTCAGTTCCTGGGGCGCAATGTCGAGTAACAGTACTTCGCATCCGACATTGGCGAAATGACATGCGATGGCTGAACCCATCACACCAGAACCAAGAACAGCTACTTTGCGGATAGAACGTTTCATAGAGGTTTAGAACAGGTTATTTTTAATTATCAGTGTTTTCGTAAATGGTGCTGTTTTTCTCCACAATCTGATTGATGTTCTGAAGCACTTCAAAAAAGATTGAGAGTTTTTGCATGGAGATTTCCTGGCGCACAACGTCATTAAACTTTAACACCGTTTCGCGGGCTTTTTCCTTCCTCTTCTTACCTTCTTTCGTCAGCATGATCCGCACGGAGCGCTTGTCGGTTTTGTCGGCTTCGCGGTAAATGAATCCTTTCTCCTCCATCGATTTTAACAGACGGGTAAGACTACGAGCTTCCAGTCCCATGAGGGGCGCGATTTTCGTTGCCGGGCTTCCTTCGTCAGAGTTGATGTTCAGTAGCACAAATCCCATGGACATGGTCGCATCGTATTTCGCTGCCTGCTGGTTATACATCCGGGCGATGGCATGCCAGGCAGTTTTAATGTTGTGGTCGACGGTTTCTTCTTTCCGCATACGTTTTCGAAAGGATAGCCAAGGTAGAAAAAATATGTTATGCATGCAGAGTATCAATAAATATTTTTAGTCCCAGGGGTTAATGGACAGGACATTGACGCCGATTGCGGTGCATTTTAAAAAATTTGAGCTTTGGGCGCGGCGCGGATTTCAGAATTCCTCTTGGGGAAGGTCACGCCATTTATTCAGCCCATGGTTTTAACCGCGGGTTTTGAAGGAACCTATTAGCATTCGAGTTTCTAGAGCTGCGGAGGCGCGTCCTGGCCAGCGAAATCCCCGCGAAGGGTTCTGTACCGCTTTCGGGCTTCCGCGGCATTTACGCTGCCGGGAAATTTGTTGAGGAATTCACGGTAGATCTCCATCGCCTTAGCTTTGTCGTGAAGCTGGCGTTCCTGGATTTCGCCTTCCAGAAAGTATGCATCGTCCGCCAGGATATCGTCGCCGTATTCCGTTAGAATTTGGTGGAGCAATGATATGGCTTTCTCAAATTCACCACGCTGCATGCGGATGTTGGCTTCAAGCCAGTAAACATCGTCGAGTATAGTGTGATTGGTAATGGTCCTCCCGTCGAGAGAGACTCCTTGCTTCAATTTTTGGATCGCGTCCAGGGCCAAATCAATTTTATTTTGACTGAGCATTAATTCTATTGACGCATAGGTTTTAAGGGCTTCCCCGGTTGAATCAAACGCGATGTTCTCTTTGATCCGCATGCTCAAGTCGAGTGCATCGTTGGCGATTTCCCGGGTCGTCGCTTCTTTCAAAATATCCAAATGTTCTTGCGCCAACCTGAAGTCGCCCTTGTAGTAGGAAAGTTTGGCATTCTTCAATTTCGCTTCATATCCGAGCGGATTTTCTTTTTGCGTTTTTTCGACCTGAGAATAAAGAAGGGTCGATTCCCAGGACTCCCCCTTCAAAATATAGATATCGCCCAGATCAAGTTTTGCTTTTGATTTAAGATATACTGAAGCTCTTGGGTTCGCGATCAATTTTTGGAGAATCGAGATGGCAGAATCTTTTTGGTCAAGATAGTTCGCAAACAGCAGCGCCTTGCTCCGGCTTGCCTCCAGGGCGTTCGCGTTTTCTGGATACTGGTGCACGAAATCCCGGTAGTCCCCAATGAGGATCCGAACCGAATCCGCGTTGACAGGGTAGCTGGTTTTTACCCGGGCTTCCCGCGTTCTGATCAACCCCAGCCTGGCGTTCAGGTACGTTGGTGTTTTCGCGTATTCACGGATCACGTACCGATAAATCCGGGCAGCGTTTTCATAGTCTTCATTGTCAAGTGCTACCCGCGCTACCTCCATGCATTTTTCTCCATCATGTTTGTAGCGCTTGTCATAGGCCCGCGCCTGAATAAATGCGCCGTAGAAATTTTTTTGTTGAAGCGAAACCCAGATCAGCAGGTCTGAATACACTTCGACATCGGGATACTGTTGAACTTTTTCGTAGAGGAGTTTTTCTAGGCTTTCTAATTCCGCCGGTTCCGTCAGCAGGGCCTGCATCACATTTTTTACATACTGGATGTTCGCGGCACTTTGGGTGACGTAGCTCAGATATTCCTGAACCATTTTGTCTTGCTCTCCTTTGAGGCGATAAAGCATCGCAAGATCCAGGCAGTACATGTACGGATTACCAAGTGCGTTTCGACACTCGATCAACGCCAAAATTCCGTAGTCAAAAAGGGACCGGGAAGAAAAGTAATCCGCAAGCGTCTTACTGCGCTGCGCACTTTTCTGATTTTCGTGGATAAGTTCTTTGAACACCCTGTCGGCCTTTGACAGATCGCCGGACCTCACGTAGATCAGACCCACGTCGAGTTTGTATTGAAGATTTTCGGGATCTCGTTTTGTCAGTCGCTTCAAAAATTGCTGGCCCTCATCGTAATATCCCAGGTCCAGCAGCGTGTTTAAATAATTGTTATAAATAAGCGGCGCGTTACTTTCATTTTTTGCGAGATCGCGATAAAGTTCCAGCGCCTTCCGCTTGTCACCCTTGATGAGGTATTCGTTTGCCAAGGCAATTTCGGATTGAGAAAATAAATCCTGAACGCCAACCGTAAGGAGGAGTAAAAGGATTGTACACGCTTTGTTGGTATTAATAATGATAATAAGGATTATATTTTTATAGTTATAATTAGTGCTGTTGAATTGTGGATAATATGATCAGTGCACTGTTGTGAATTTAATGTTTAAAAGTCGGAATGAAAATACATTTGAATTTCAATGGGTTACTGAGTTATCAACGTTGTTGGTCGGTGTGGATGAATGATGTGTGGATGAAGTTGACGAATCTTGATGTGGACAGGTGGAAAGTTGTCGACAGGCAGACGGCGTTGTTACTCCTGAACGCTTTTCGGTGTGGGAAAGTTTGGTGAATTCCAGAAGTGGTCAACACGAATTAATAAGTTATCAACACGTCGATTTCGAAGTTGGCCTTTAAATCGATGACGGGGTTTTTCTTTTCTCCGCGATATAAGAGGATTGGTTCTGGTTCAGTTCGTTTGAAAAAGTTTCCGGCAGACCAGCTTTGGTTTTTATCCTTGTCGATGATGAGTCGCAATTGATATTCACCGGGCTGAAGGTCTTCGAAGGAACATTTTTTTGTGTTGGCAATCGACCTGAGTGGTTGAAAGGCCTTGTCAAGGAGCTCTAAAATGAAGTACTCTTCCTTGGTGTTAATGGTAACGTGAAGGGCTCCGGTTGATTCGAATCTTGTGGGGGCGAGGATTTCGGCAACTTTAGCTGAGCTGTCTCTTTCAATGCTAATGAAGGCACCGTGGCCGAGGTAGAAGGTGGGTAGCTGTTTGGGTTTGGAAGACTGGGCTGGTTTTGGTGGACCTTGTAGTGGGTCTGTATTTGGTGCAGGGAATAGTGACTTGTCGATTTTTTTTGAAATGGTCATTTTTTTGTCGGTCGCGTTCCACTTAAAATCTTCGGCCGTGAAATTGAGTCTGTGGAGCGAATCGACTTGGTAATAGATGCTATCGAAGTTGATATCTCCGACGGGTTTTGTGAAAGAGTAGGTGCCTTGCATGAGCCCTTTTTCGAAGATGAGGCTAAGTCGCTCCTTCTTGAAGTCAAAGGCTTCTGGTTTTGCGTTGCGGTCGGCGAACTTGATGTAGAAAGTACTGTCCAACTTATTTTGAATACTATCGATGGCGTGGAACTCCACGAGTAGGCTGTCTTTGGTTGAAAAGGTGTTATAGATTCTGATGTTGCTGTGATCCTCTCCAAAAGTTGAGATGAGCTCCTGGTTTGGGGTGGTGAGCGTATACTGTTGTAGACCTTTTGTTGTTTTGATATTGACGTAGGTATTGTAAGGTCGTTTACTGGTCAGTTTGAGTGGCCTTGCGTCCAATTTTATCAAAGGGATATTGACGTCGTTTTTATTTTGAGAGAGGAGGATGCTGTCGGCCAGAAAGCCGTAGGGTTCGGTCTTGCTGTCAGTGATGAGGTTTCTGTTCTTGTCTTCGATGGCGTAGATGTAGTAGGTGCCGTGTTTCAGGTTCTCGATGGCGAACTTTCCTTTTTCGTCGGACTTCGTGAGGTAGATGGGCTTGTGCTTAAAAATATTGAACGTGTCGCTCGCGTAGAGCGCGATGGTGATGTCTTTTAAAGGTTTATCCTGAAGGAGTAAGGTAACAGAACCGCGTATGATGAGGGAGTCGACATATGGACCGGTGCTGAACGCGAGCTTAAGATTTTCTGCGGGATTCTTTTCGGTCAGGTCCTTCACCGCGTCGCGGAAGTTGATCGAGTATGTCGTGCTGTCTTTGAGGTCTTTCTCAAATGTTAACTTGACGGTGGTTTTGCGCGAAGTGATTTCATACTCCTTACCAACATCTGGAATGATAATGATTTGTTCTTTTGGATTGTCAAGTGTGATGAGTTCATCAAATGTTAGCTGAACTGTTTTTTGCTTGAACTGGGTTTGTTCCTTTTTCGGGTAGGAGTCTTTTAGAATTGGAGGTATGGTGTCTTGAGGCCCCCCGGTCGGACTCGTTTGCTTGGCGCAGGCAAAAAAGAGAATGGAAATTACCAGTAGGAGGAAGTGCTTCATTGGGTGACCACGTAAATAAGACTCGAGTACTCCCCTGTTTTTCTAGCTACGGTGTTGGACTGGAGTCCACCCCAAAACCCGCGAACCATATTTTGAATCCTGGCGCCGGGATTTTTGTACGATTCGCTTAGAAGGCTCACATAGTATGAATCCAGTTTCATCGGGATTATCTCCTTCAGTTTGAGATTGTGCGAAGATAACAGTCGGCTCATACTTTGACGATCAAAATGCCACAGGTGCCGAGGGACGTCATAACCAGCCCAGTATTTATTGTATGATGCGCCATCCCGGCTTTTATGATTGGGAACAGCAATAAATAACATGCCACCTTTGTCGAGCAGGCTAGCAATGCGAGCGAGATCTTGATTCAGGTTCGGAATGTGTTCCAATACATGCCACAGGGTAATGACCGAAAAGGACTGTCCTGATATCTCACCCAGGTTTTGATAGATCGTTGTATTGAGTTTTCTGGTGGCTATCTGTCTGGCATTCGTCGAAGGTTCTATCCCCTGAACGGTCCACCCTTCAGATTGACAAGTTTTCAAGAAGTCTCCCGTACCACAGCCAATATCAAGTAGGGTCTTTGGATTACCATTGTCCATTACGGGCTTTGATACGAGTTTTTTTTTCCAGCGAAGCGTTTGGGTCCGGGCGAGCAAATAAATTTTATCAAGGAGCGTGGCCCCCCGATCTGTGTGGGAAATGTATTGGGCGGATTCGTAGTACGCCGGGAGGTCATCGTCGGCCGGGCGGGGGTTCGTAAAGAGAAAGCCGCAACGGCATTTCTGAATGGCGAATGTTTTTTTTGATACGGTGTAGTCTATGCAGTCCAGGTAGGGATCGAACGTTGTGCCCTGGCAGACTGGGCAGGATTGAAGCGTCGTCATTTTCCCATGTAGATTGAAAGAACGGAAATGTCAGACGGCGACACTCCACTAATACGGGATGCCTGACCCAGTGTTTCTGGTTTGATTCTCTTAAGTTTTTCGCGGGCTTCGGACGACAAGGCGTTTACGCGATCATAGTCAAAGTCGAGACGGATTTTGAAGTTTTCCAGGTTGCCGATTTTTTCCGCGAGCTTTTGTTCGCGGTCGATATACGTTTCGTACTTGAGATGTATTTCGGTTTCTTCCTTGGTTTCATCATCGAAGGCGGCGAGGAGTTCGGCAGCAGACGTAGAGATGTAGCCCAGTTCACCCATTCCGATTTCTGGTCGCTTCAGGAGTTGGGAAGCAGGGGTTTTTTCGCGGATGGTCGACGTGTTTAAATCGGTGAGATTTGGATTCGCCGTTTCCGGATCGAGTTTTAGTTTTTTCAGTTGATCGGTGAGCGCCTGGATGGCGGTCTTTTTAGTAGAGACTTTTGCGAGACGTTCCGCTGAAGCCAGGCCGAGGTTATGTCCGAGTTCGGTAAGGCGCAGGTCGGCGTTGTCCTGGCGAAGGAGGATTCTGTACTCAGCTCTTGAGGTAAACATTCGGTAAGGTTCTTGAGTGCCCTTGTTCACGAGGTCGTCAATCAGGACGCCGATGTAGGCTTCTGAACGCTTCAATATGAAAGGTTCTTTTTCATGCACTTTGTTGTGCGCATTAATGCCAGCCATAAGCCCCTGACAAGCGGCTTCTTCATAACCTGTGGTGCCGTTGATTTGGCCGGCAAAGTACAGATTATCAATAAGTTGTGTCTCTAGCGAGAGCCGGAGCTGGGTTGGGGGGAAGTAGTCGTATTCAATGGCGTACCCGGGGCGAAACATTTTCACTTTCTCGAATCCCGGAATGAGTTTAAGTGCTTGATATTGAATGTCTTCAGGAAGGGAAGTCGAAAACCCGTTGACGTAAATTTCCACGGTGTTCCATCCCTCCGGTTCTACGAAGATTTGGTGTCTGTCCTTATCGGCGAACCGGTTAATCTTGTCTTCGATCGAGGGGCAATAACGGGGGCCGATTCCCTTGATCCGGCCCTGGAACATGGGGGATTTATCGAACCCATCCTTCAGTCTTTCATGGACATCCAGGTTCGTGTAAGTTATCCAGCAGCTGACCTGCTTATCGAGTGGTTTGGTATCGGAGTATGAAAACTTGCCGGGATTCTCGTCGCCGGGTTGTTCTTCCATCTTGGAGTAGTCAAGGCTCCGGCCATCGATGCGGGGCGGAGTGCCCGTCTTCATTCTACCGGCTTCGAAACCCAGGCGAACCAATTGTTCGGTAAGACCGGTCGCTGCTTTCTCCGCAGTCCGTCCTCCACCAAAGTTCTTTTCGCCAATATGAATCTTGCCGTTTAGGAAGGTACCATTGGTCAGGACCACAGCTTTGCTTTTTATTTCTATCCCAAGACTGGTCTTGACGCCGACGGCTCTATTTCCTTCTACAAGGATTTCGCTAACCATTTCTTGCCAGAAATCCAGGTTGGGAGTTCGCTCGAGGGCGAGTCGCCACTCCTCCGAGAATTTCATTCGGTCGTTTTGAGTACGGGGGCTCCACATCGCCGGTCCTTTCGATCGGTTGAGCATGCGGAATTGGATCATGGATTTGTCGGATACAATACCGGACATTCCTCCCAGTGCGTCAGCCTCTCTTACGATTTGCCCTTTCGCCACCCCTCCCATTGCCGGATTGCACGACATCTGAGCAATTGTATTCATATTCATAGTGACCAGAAGGACTTTTGATCCCATTCGGGCTGCCGCATGCGCTGCCTCACAGCCGGCATGACCTGCACCCACCACAATTACATCATACTCTTCATGGAACATATTTCAACCCCTGGTTAATTAGTTTCACGTGGAACCAAAAAGTTTCCCACAAAATTCTTCCACAATTCCACAATTCTGAAAATTGTGCGCATTGGGAAACGTAATAGCTGTTTCACGTGGAACTCAAGGCCACAAAGATAGGTAGGTATCCTCTTTTCTTCGCATGGCGGATTTCTGCCTTTGACTTTTGTCACCATAGCCAATCAGATGTAGCACGCCATGGATTAAGACCCTGCGGAGTTCCTGGTCAAACGGAACTTTGAACTTTACGGCATTGTCGGCGATGCGGTCGGTGCTGATGTAAATATCCCCGGAGATTTTCCCCTCCTGCTCGGAGGTGTCAAAGGTGACGATGTCTGTGAAGGTATTGTGACGAAGGAACCGCTTGTTCATCGCCAACAGGTATTGATCTGAGCAGAAAATGTAGTTGATCTCGCCAAGGGTGCAATCCTCAAGGCCAATAGCCTCATTGATCCAATTCTTAGTCTTTTGAGGATTTCTTGGCTTAAAATCCACATCCTCATTAAAGAACCGGATTGGCATTCTTTAGGAATTCATATAAAAGCTTAGCTCTACGATTCGGCCATCTTCCCGGAAGTCGACCTCGTCGGAAAGGTGCTTCATTAAGAAAATGCCACGTCCGCCCGGTTTTTCGAGATTCTCAGGGGAAGTTGGATCTGGAAGATTATGGTAGTCGAACCCCTTCCCTTCATCCCTTACGGTGAAACGGATCATACTTTCGTCGAGGGAAAGGCTTAAGGAAACGTTTTTAGATTTATCGTTGGAATTGCCGTGCTTGATAGCATTGTTAACCGCCTCGGTTACGGCGATCATGATGTTGCCGTAAATGTCATCGTCCAGGTGAAAGCGCTCTTTCGCATTGTCAATAAAACTCTCAATCATTCGGATGTTCTCCATCATCGATGGAACCTGGATGCTAATGTTATTCATGCTCGACCTTTCTTAAGGTTGGTTGCTCATTCTGTTGAAGTAATCCCTAACCTCTTTCTTGTAATAGGGAAAAAGCTTTGGTGGAACAGTTTTAAGCAATTCTACTTCTTTTTCCTTGAGGCGCAAATATTCTTCAAATGCCTTCGGGATTTCGTTTTCATAATCCTTTGCGGCTTCTCCTTTGCGCTCGTCGTCCATGTCTTGCTCTCGCATCGACTTCTCGGCCTGTAATAATCGCGTCAAGATTTCTTGTTGTCTTTTGATAAGCTGATCGGTGAGCTGCTTGTTGACGAGGTCCATTTCTGATTGCTCCATCTTCCCTTGAATGTCACCGCCAGGCATCTTTCCGTCCTCGCCCATTTTCTGCTGCATCTCTTCCAGAGCTTTGCGGATTCTTTCCTGCTCCGCTGCCATCTCAGCCAATTCCTCAGACAGCTGTCGCCCACCTTTACCGCTACCCTTTAACTCTTCAATCTTCTGGTTTAGCTGCTGCTGCATCTGGCTAAGACTCGGTTTGTTGCCTTTCTGTTTCGACTTCTTCATCGACGGCTGGGCGTTCGCCATCATCTGCATCATCATATCAAAATGATCGTCGAGCATCAGCGCCAGGTTGTTGATCGACGTCATGCTCATCTGCATCTCCCCAGCCGCCTGTGGACGACGGCGTTCCCGGTTAGCTTCAATTACTTTATCGAGGTGATCGTTGAGTTCGCTTACTTCTTTTGTCACTATCGATCCCATGAATGGATCTCGTTTTCCTAGAGCTAATAAGCTGTCTTCCAGTACCTTAGCATCATCTTTAAGCTTGAGCTGCTGCTGCGCCAGACCATTGAACCGCGGATCGCTTTGGCTCAATTCATTAAAATTTTTCATCAGACTCTCCTGGTCATACGACAGCTTCACCAGGCCATGAATGATCTGCCGGAGTGACTCCATGTTCTCCATATCCATTTCCATCGACATGGAATTTTGCATGGACTCCATCTGCTGCTGCATCTGCTGCATTTTCTGAATAGATTTCTGCTGAGGAGCTTTTGATTTCGAGGGCTGATTTTGCTGAAGCATCTCCTCGCTTTGCTGTTGCTGATCTTTTACCTCCTCAGCGTCTTCCTGGCTAGGTAGGTCGTCATTCTTATCGAGTTCCTTTCCGAGTTTTTCAAGTTCCTCCAGTTGTTTGCTCGTCTGTTCAAACTCCTCGTTTAGTTTCTCCTGCTCTTTGCCAAGTTCAGAACTTTTTTCCTGCTGCTCCGACTGAGATTTTTCAGAAGGTTTCTTATCGGCCTTCATGTCTTTTTCCAACTGCTCGGTTTTTTCCAGCACCGATTTTTGATCCTGCACCTGCTGCTTTAGATCCTGAATTGTCTGATCGAGTTTGTAATCGTATTGCAATTGCTTAAAAAGCTCAAGGGTTCTCTCCAGTTCCTTCTCCAGGTTGCTGGTGTTCTGGTTGAGTTTGTCCAGCAATTTTTGCATCTGGGAAACGTCACTGTTTTCCTTCAATAGCTTCTGAAGTTCCTCAAAGAGTTTCTTGGTTTCGTCGTCCAGGAGCTCGTCCATTAATTTTCTGATCTGCTCCGCTTTTTCACGGATGCGTTCATCTTGCTCGGAGAAGGCGTCTTTTTTCTGTTCGAGCATTTTATTTTCTTCCTTCAGCTGCTCTAACATTTTGTCAAGCGCATCCTTTTGCTGGATGATGTCTTCCAACATTTTCTTGTCCTGCCAATCCAGGCTCTCTTTTCCCTTGAGGCGCTGATTAGCCTGCGAGATCTGGTCCTGCAATTTGTTGGCGTTGGTGGAGCTTTGCTCAATCTTGTTTTCGGCTTGTGATTGGGCGCGGGTTATCTCCGCGACAAGCTTGTCCTTGGAAGGAACATTGAAAGTGTAAAAAGATGTCTTTGTACTTTTCCGGCCATTCACGCCGTCATTGTCCCATACCTGCAGATAATACTCCAGCTGGTCGCCAGGATTCAGCTTGAGCGAATCGAGAGACCAGTTGTGAATAAAACTTTGTTGTGCTTGATTTCTGGAAACGGGAATGTTCACATTGCGCGAAAAAACTTCCTGCTGATTTTCATTTCGGATGCGGAAGTGTAGCGACAATTGGCTTATGCCATAATCATCGCTGACGGACCCGCCGAGCACGATGCGATTATAGAGTACCGAATCTTTGAAATTATTGACGCTGATGCGCGGATACTGATCCTTCACCACATCAATTTGATAGCTGATCCGATCCTTATTTCGTGCCTTTTCATTTTCAAGAATGATTTCGTACTGGTCGGGATTCTTGAAGGCCTTTTCAAACGTAAACACCTTACTATCAGAGCTTTGCAATAAGGATGGTTGATTCAGACTTTTCAGCACAAACGTCGCCTTAGATGAGTTCGCTGTAGAAATGTTCCAATGAACTTTCGTGCCTTCCGGTACTTCTAAATTTCCGGCATTCACGAGTTTGTCATTTTTTCGCTGTATGTAACGCGGATATTCGAGGCCGATACTAAACTCTAAAATCTCAGGGCGATTGACGACGGAGAGATGGTAGGGATCAGAATAAAACCCGGCAGCTTCAATCTGGAAATCCATTTCTCCCTGAACCTTTTCAAAAGTAAAGGTGAACAGACCGTTGTCCTGCGCGATAAGTTTCGAGCGCTGCTTCCCCCAGAGCACATAAGCATCTGCGGGAATAGCATCTCCTTTCATCTCGAGGGTCAATTGAAAATCCTCATTGTAAAATCCCTCCAGCGGACTTTGAATAGAAAACTGAAATGGAGCCTGTGGCGAGTAAAGTCTATTGAAGTGGACAATACGGGAAGTGCTTTCCGTGAGGATTTGCCGGTTGACGATGAGCACCAGACCCAGCACGACTATCGGAAGAATCAGGAACTTCAGGTATTTAGAATTCGCCCGGATATCGATGAATGTATCAAACGCCAGTGGCTCAAACTCGGTCGACTTTTGCAGAATACTGGCCTTTGCCAAAGGCGTGGCGTCGGCAGCGGAAAGTTGTATCAAATTGAGGAGCCGGTCTTTCACAGCAGGCATGTGTTCGCCAATGATCTTTGCACTTTGCTCCTCAGAAAGACCCCTCCTCCGCACGAACCAATGAAAAGGATCCAGCAGAAAATTAAAGGCGCTGTAAACGACCAACGAGAAGAAAGTAGCCAGCAACGCAAATCTGAAAACCGGCCCAAGCCAAAGCGCGTATTCAAGAAATGCGATCAGCAGGTAATAGGATAGAATAATGGCAGCACAAATCATTGAGCCGCGGATCAATAGATTGAGATAGTACTTCCGCTTGAAAGACTTAATCTTATCCTGAACGCTGTTTACCCCCGTTTCCATCTTGCTTTAGAATTAATCAACGAAACAAATCCTCAGGTGTTGAGAGAATTTAAATATAAGGGGTAAACTTTTTTTGATCAATGCCGCAGAATAGGTCATTCGGGTTATTTCTCGAATTCCTTTTCAAAGTATTCAAGGACATGGAGTTTCAGGAGTTTTTCCTGTTCCAATAAGTCAAAATGCGGAAGTTTTTTGATCAGCTTCCAGTGTGGCCAGCCATCCTTATCCAACCCTTCCAGTTCATAATAGCCGGCATAGCTGAGCACCTTGCAAATGCCCAGGTGCAGGAGATCCTGCTTCTCTTCCTTGCTAAAAGTTTTCTGCCCTTTTCCCAACTCCTGAACACCAATCAGAAACAAAACCCCATTGAGGTCTTTCGGTTTCTTGCCGATGATACCCTCGAGCTCGGTTAAGAGGGCGGCCCAGCTCCGTTCCAAATCGAGGTCTCTCTTAAACATGTTGAAGTTCCTCCCAGAATTCAAACGCTCGCCTGAGGTGAGGAATTACAATCGTTCCACCAATAAGGGTGGCGACGCCCATCGCTTCCTGTATTTCATTGGTTGAAAAGCCCAGCTCGTGGCACTTACCGAGATGATAGCGTACACAGTCGTCGCATCGCAACACCAGCGAGCAAGACAGGCCGATCAATTCTTTTGACTTTACGTCGAGGTGGCCTTCGGCGTAAGCGTTCGTGTCAAGGTTAAAAATCCGTTTGATGATCAGGCTGTCCGAGGCCAGGATCTTCTCGTTCATCTTGCTTCTATACTGATTGAAGTCTTCTACCAGTCCCATAATTTTTGTTTACTTTAGAATAATCCGTTTCAAAGATAACCAGTTGTTCCGCTATGAGCTTTGCTGAAATGGTGAATGATTTTATTTCTCTTTTTTTTCCTCGCTGTTGTTGGGCCTGCGACCGGGCATTGGTCAAGGGAGAAGAACTGATTTGTTCGTCCTGCATGCTGGAGTTGCCACAGACCGCCTATCACACCGATCGTGAAAATCCATTGAAGGTGAGATTGGCAAACCGGGCGTCAATACACTACGGACTAGCCTTTTTGAAGTTCACCAAGAGCAGTCGGGTGCAGAAAGTCTTACATGCGCTCAAGTACAAGAATCACCCGGAGATCGGCGTGATGTTGGGAAAAGTATATGGCGAAAAGCTCAAAGGTGCCGGGCTACAGCAAGCCTTTGATTGCATCATTCCTGTTCCACTTCATGCGGCGCGATTTCGCAAAAGGGGCTACAACCAAAGCGAACGGTTCGCCGAGGGTTTGTCGCTCATATTAGAGATTCCGAATCAGCCATCGACACTGATTCGTAAGACAAAGACGCAAACGCAAACCCGGAAGAATAAACTCAGGCGATGGGAAAATGTATCAGATGTTTTCGTGCTTAATCGCCAATATCCCGTAGACGGGCTTCGCGTTTTATTGGTAGATGATGTAGTGACAACGGGCGCAACGCTTGAAGCGTGTATTGATGTGCTGCGCAAGGAAGGTTGTGCCTCCGTGAGCATTGCTTGCATCGCGGAGGCATAACGCTTAACGCATTACGAATTCTTCCATTTGATACCGCAGCCGATAGCTTTGGTCTTTGGCGTTTCAACCGGCTTTCCGGCAAGCAATGCCTCGACGGCGTTCTCGACATATTTCTTGTTCGCCTGGGAGCCATCTCTGGTGTTATCATCAATCGCGCCAATGTAAGCTAATTTGAAATCCTGACCTTCGCGGACTACCACGAATACGTGCGGTGTGTTAGTGGCGCCGAAAGCTTTAGCTACACCTTGTGTCTCGTCTACGAGATAGGGAAAAGTGTAGTTCTTCTTTTTGGCGCGGTCAACCATTTCATCGAAGGAATCACCAGGAGAAATTTCCGGACTGTTGGCATTGATGGCCACGACCGGGAAACCCTGGGAATCGTACTTTTTATCCAGCGCGATAATTCTTTCGGTATACGCCTTTGAATATGGACAGGTGTTGCAATCAAAAATGATGATCACCCCTTTTGAATTCTTATAGTCGGAAAGCGCCACCGTCTTACCGTCGATGTTCTTCAGTTTGAAATCACCTACTGTATCCCCAATCTGATAAGCCGCGGGACTGCCCGCAGTCAAAATCATAAAACCAACACCCAGGAGAAAAAACAAAGACCTTTTCATGGTTTAAAAATTATTTAAGTTCTGCGATAATACTTTCAAGTTCCCCTTCCTTCACCTCCCGGTCAATAAACTTTCTTTGACCGGTCGAAGTATTGATAATTAGGGTTGCGGGGATCGCGCCCTGCCAGCGCGTATCGACCCGATCAATCCAGGAATTGTAGTCGATTTCGTCCAACAAGAGTACGTCTGATTTCATTTTCTTTCGACTCACAAAGCCTTTTACTTTATTGATCTGATCGGCGTAGTCCAGGTTGACCAGCGTGACTTTAACTTTTTCACTTTGTGCAGCATTCAGTTTTTCAAACAGGGGCAATTCGGCGACACACGGGGCGCACCAGGTTGCCCAAAAGTTGATTACCTGAATTTTTTCAGATTTTGTCTGCATGAGTTTTTCGAGGCGATCGAATTTAACGATCGGCACCTCCTGACTGAAGGCCACATTCAAACTCAATAGAAGAAAAAGAATAGTCGCGCGCATAGTGCATCCAAAAATGAAGTCGCAAAGGTATGGGTCCTTTTCAATTACGTTACCTTTTATGCGTCAGTTTTACAAAAATCGGCCCAAGTCAAAAACCTTAAAATTCAGGCAGTTAGAATTGTCCAAGAATGAGCCCAAAAAGATTTCCACAAAAGCAGGCAGTTATCCACATTAAAGGAATATTAAGCTTTAAGCGTCTACTGATCAATCCATTACGATGAATTTTATCAATCAATTCTTTGTGGACAACTTACTTGTTGCAAAAAATTTAAATTGTCGACGCCACCGAATTTGGGGTGAACTAAATTTCAGATTTTCAGAAGTATAGCATTAAATGTTTACCGAAGAGAACCACGCAGACCTATGATGAAAGCAGCCCGCATCCAAAAACTTTTCAATATCAACGTTCCCATCATCCAGGCCGGCATGGTCTGGTGTAGTGGCTGGAAATTGGCCAGCGCCGTGAGCAACGCCGGCGGGCTTGGATTGATCGGCGCTGGCTCAATGTATCCAGAAACGCTCCAGGAACATATTCAAAAATGCAAAGCAGCGACAACCGGTCCCTTTGGCGTAAACGTACCGCTCTTGTATCCGGAAATTGACAAGATTATGAAGATCATTGTGGAGCAGGGTGTAAAAATTGTTTTCACTTCTGCCGGAAATCCGTCGACCTGGACAGGATTTTTGAAGGAAAAGGGGATTACTGTCGTTCACGTTGTATCCAGTACCAAGTTTGCCAAAAAATCCGAGCAGGCAGGCGTTGATGCAGTGGTAGCGGAAGGCTTTGAAGCCGGTGGGCACAATGGGCGAGAGGAGACGACAACCATGGTTTTGATTCCCATGGTCCGCGACACAATTTCGATTCCCCTGCTTGCGGCCGGCGGAATAGGTAGTGGCCGCGCCATAGCGGCGGCCGAAGCGTTGGGTGCCGACGGAGTTCAGGTCGGAAGCTTGTTTGCGGCCAGCCGAGAATCTTCAGCACATGAAAAATTCAAGGACAGATTAACAACGCTTCAAGAAGGCGAGACCGTGTTGACCTTAAAACAACTCACACCGGTTCGACTGATCAAGAATCAATTCTACGACAATGTTAAAAAGGCCGAAGAACGCGGAGCGACTAAAGAAGAACTGTCAACATTGTTAGGCATGCGCCGCGCCAAGCACGGCATGTTCGAAGGAAACCTGGACGAAGGCGAACTCGAAATAGGTCAGGTAGCCGCGATGATTCGGGAGGTGAAACCCGCGGCAGAAATCCTGGACAACTTATGGCGGGACTACCTGGCCGTGAAAGCCAGCATATGCTCATGAAAATTCAGGCAATCAAAGAAACGTGCATCTATTCATCGAACCTCGAGGAGATGAAGACCTTTTATGCCGAAAAATTAGGATTGCCGGTCATCGGTTACATCCAGCATAAACACATTTTTTTTCGCGCAGGGTCATCAGTCTTGCTTTGTTTCAATCCCGAAGATTCAGCCTTGAAGGAAAGTCCACCCGCGCACTACGCGAACGGAAAAATTCATTTCGCATTCGAGGTGTTGGATGGTGAGTATGAGCAAACCAAAATGGAGTTAATTGAAAAAGGAATTTTAATCACGGATGAGATAACCTGGAAGAGCGGGAAGAAGTCGTTCTACTTCGAGGATCCCGTGGGAAACGTTCTGGAAATAGTACCGGACGCCGGAATCTGGGAGTAATCAGTGAACGACAACGGTCGAATCAGCATCAGGAGCTTTGACCGGTTCATTGACTTTGGGGGCTTCTACAGGCTGACGGAAGACATTTTCGTACCACATGTCGTAGTCCTTGTATTGGAGACAATCCCGAACAACCTTTCCGTCAATCAGTATTTTGATGAAGAGATTTTGGTTGATTGTTTCCAGGAGCTTCTCGCGTTGCGCCTGGGGTAGTTGACCGATTTGGATGTACTCAATTCCCCTGAAAACTTTAGAAAGGATCTTCATAAACAATGCTCTGGTTGATTTCGATTACAAGAGGATGGTAACCATTCCACCTGGGGAGAATGACCGAAAGGTATGAATAAATTCGCTTGTCACCATTTACATTCCTATTTTGAGGAGTTTCGTACCGGACGATGGCTTCATTTTTTGAGACCCCGATTGAATTTTTAAAGGGAGTTGGACCGCAACGCGCCTCTTCACTTAACCGGGAGTTGAATTTATTTACCTATGCGGATTTGCTGCAATATTATCCTTTTCGATATGAAGACCGGACTAAATTCTACGCGGTTGCTGATCTCACCGAGGAAATGCCGAATGTTCAGGTCAAGGGAGTGATTAGAAAGAAAGAATTAATCGGTGTTGGAACAAAAAAAAGATTAGTTGCAAGGCTGGCGGATGAAACCGGTGAGATGGATCTGGTCTGGTTTCAGGGAATAAAGTGGACGACAGACAAGGTAGTCGTTGGCGCACCCTATGTTGCATTTGGGAAACCCGCCCGGTTTGGAAATAAATTCAGTATTGCGCATCCTGAGATCGAACCGCTCACAGAAAAAAATACACAATCCGCGTTCCTTCAACCCGTTTATCCCCTAACCGAACGGTTGCGGAGTCGCCACATGGATAGCAAGCTGATCTCAAAGATGCTTCGTCAGTTGCTTGACCTGGCGGGCGACAAGATTCGCGAAACACTCCCGAAACATCTGTTGGACTTGCACAAGCTGATTCCAAAGTCAGCGGCTATCGCTAACATTCACTTTCCCGAAAATCATTTGAAGCTTTCACAGGCTCTGGCCCGGTTGAAGTTTGAAGAGTTCTTCTATGTTCAATTGCGATTACTGAAACTCAAACTGGTTCGTCAGGATAAATTCAAAGGCCAGGTATTTCAGAACTCGGACTTGCTCACACGTTTTTACAATCATCACCTTCCCTACACGCTGACAAACGCGCAAAAAAAAGTAATCAAGGAAATCTATGCGGATCTCCGCTCGGGCAAACAAATGAACCGGTTACTCCAGGGCGATGTGGGCAGTGGTAAAACTATTGTTGCCTTCCTTTGCATGCTGCTGGTCGTTGGTGGAGGCGCGCAATGTGCACTCATGGCGCCGACAGAAATATTGGCGCAACAGCACTTTAATAATCTGAGACGATATGCCGAAGAAATGGGTGTGGCCATCGCGTTGCTCACCGGTTCTTCAAAAAAATCCGACCGGAGAGAGTTGCATGAAAGCCTGCGCTCAGGCGAACTAAAAATTCTAATTGGTACACACGCGCTGTTGGAAGAGGAGGTGCAATTTCAAAACCTGGGTCTTGCCATTGTTGATGAGCAACATCGGTTTGGTGTAGCGCAACGATCGATGCTGTGGCGGAAAAATACAACGCTGATCCCGCACGTACTGGTGATGACCGCAACGCCCATCCCACGCACGCTGGCCATGACTTTGTATGGCGACCTCGACGTATCCGTTATCGATGAACTTCCACAAGGAAGAAAGCCCATCAAAACCATTCATTATTTCGATTCACATCGCCTTCAGGTAAATCATTTTATTCGACAACAAATGACGGAGGGCCGGCAAATATATTTGGTTTATCCGCTCATTGAGGAATCCGAGAAATTAGATCTCAAGCACCTCATGGATGGATATGAAAGTGCCTGTCGCGCGTTCCCCGATGTAGCGATCAGCATTGTGCACGGAAAAATGAAAGCCGATGCCAAGGATTATGAAATGGCGAGGTTCGTAAAAGGGGAAACAAAAATCATGGTCGCCACCACCGTGATTGAAGTTGGCGTGGACGTACCGAATGCCTCCGTGATGATCATCGAAAATGCCGAACGGTTTGGGCTTTCTCAACTTCACCAACTTCGCGGAAGGGTTGGACGCGGCGCGGCACAATCTTATTGTTTGTTGATGACAAGCTTCAAATTGACTGCCGATTCAAAGACGCGCATCGAGACCATGGTGCGGACAAACAATGGATTCGAAATCGCAGAAACCGACTTAAAACTCCGAGGCCCTGGCGATCTCATGGGAACCCAACAAAGTGGGGTTCTTGATCTTTTGATCGCAGACATTTCCAAGGACGGTGAAATATTGAATCAGGCACGCGCCGCCGCCAGTGACATTCTCAAACAAGACCCCAACCTTCAAAAACAGGAGAACAACGTCATTTTAACACAGATCGAATCACGTCAAAAATCATCTACAAACTGGGCCCGGATCAGCTAGGGGGCGATTTTGCAAACTTGTTGGAATTGAGGGTGTTCCCTCCGTATCTTTGATCCAGGCAACCCCACCATGCGGTACATTTTTTTAACTTTTTTGTTGCTCAATTTTTTTCACCTAAGAGCACAAACGGGCAACTACTTCCTGTCTCACTACTCTCCAGGCGAGGATAGAATTGACAATGTTTGCTTTGACATCATTCAAAATGATCAAGGACTTTTCTTTTATGCCACGCGCAACGGACTCTTGCAATTCGATGGCAAGAACTGGGACTTGATTCAAGGCGGCGGAGCGATCTATTCCCTGCGGCTCTCCAGTCAAGGCGAAGTGTATTGGGCTGGCGCAACAGGATATGGTAAAGTAGAGACGGAGGTCAATGGTAATAAACGCCTGAAGGTTCTTTCCGCTGAAGACGTACGCGATGTGTTTCAATGCGTGGCGGTCCAAAACAAACTCTACTTCCTTTCCGATCGTATCCTATTCATAGAGCAAGATCAATCCCATGTCCAGAAAGTCGATGCCTCGGATGCCACCGGGATGTTCATCAGCATGTTCGAACTTTTTGGGACGGTGTACCTCAGTACTGAAAAAGATGGAATTTATAAGGTCGACGAAAAAGGAGCGCTCATCAAGAACTCATTTACCGTTCCTGCCTCGGAGGAAATCATTTTTTCAACGGGCCTAAAGAACCAATACCTGATTGCGCTCACCAACAACAAGGTGTTGCTCTGCGGCGAGGACTTGAGGCCCAGAGAATTGACACTTCAGGACCAGGCTTACCTCGACGCCAGTGTGGTAGTAAGCGGCGCGTGGGTTAACCAGGATTTGTTTGTACTCGGCACCCTGCGTGGAGGATTAGTCTTTATCCAGGTAGCAACCGGCAAGACGCAGGAAATCATCAACTATTCTACGGGCCTACCCGATAATGAAGTGTACGCGTTGACCAGCGATCACAATCAATCGATCTGGGCAGCGCATGAATATGGATTCACGCGTGTGTCTCCTTACCTGCCCTTCCGTTCATTCAATCACTATCCTGGAATTGAAGGCAACTTGCTTTGTGCTCATTCCTTCGGCAACGAAGTTTACGTGGGCACGTCGCTTGGACTTTTCAAGCTGCAGAAAGAGGAATTTTACGAAGAACTCACCTACTACGTCGATGTCGAAATCAAAGAAGCGCGGCCTGCAAAATCCAAAGCTCGCGAAACAGTAACCGAAAAACGGCCCACGGAGGAAGCAAGTCAGCCAGAGCCAGAATCTAAGAGGCGCGGCTTCTTACGTTTCTTAAAAAAGAACAGGGGCGAAAAGGAAGCAGAACCACCCATCATTACGCCAGAAAAAAACGAAGCAAAACCTGGCGACAATGTGGCACAGGAATCGTCCACGAAACCCCGATATCAACGGGTGAAGAAAACGGAAAAAATTCTGCGCGCGTCGCAATATGTTTACAAGCGCGTTGAAGGCGTGGAAGCCAAAGTAACAAGCTTGTTGGAATTCAATGGCCACCTGCTGGCCGCCGGCCTTGGTGGATTGTTCGAGATCAAAGGCCTGCAGTCGACTCCCATTTCCGAGGAGCCTGTTAGAATTGCATATGCTTCAAAGATCCTGAACGGCATGGTGATCGGCTCGTATGCTGACAAAGTTCATGCTTTCCGAAATGAATCAGACAAGAAATGGGCGGAGATAACTTTTCTTTCCAACCTCGACGACCAGATCATTTCGATCGTAGATGGTCCCGGACAAGAGTTGTGGTTGTGCGCGCTCGACAAAGCTTACAAAGTTTCTTTTGACGATGCACGGACCGTCAAGCACGTTGAAAGCGTAGACATTCCCAACCAGGCGTTTGATGAAGTGGCTTGTGTAAACTGGAAGGATCAACTGGTCCTGGTAAACAGCGCTGGATTTTTCCGATACAATCAAGCCAACAAGAATTTTGTAAAAATTGATTCCACTTCGGCGCCGACGCAATACTTCCTCGGCGAAAGCAGCATTCTGTATAACGACTCCCATCGTTGGAGTCTGTTGGGCCAAAAAGACAACCAGGGAAATCTCCAACTGCTAAACCTGCTGCACAACCTTCGCTTTGTATCGGGAAATTATTCCGGCGACAATTTGTGGGTGATCACGGGGGGCAATGAGTTGTACCGTTTCTTCGGCGAGATGTTTACGCCGTACGAGGCCGGTTATTCCCTGATGATAAAATCAATTCGCAAAGGCGACAAGGAAATCCAACTGAACAAGCTTGAGTTCGAGCAAGACAAGAGCCCCGTGACACTTCGCGTCGCGCAGCCCGACTACCTTGCACCGCAGGCCATCGAGTACCGATATCAACTAAAAGGCCTGGACAATGCCTGGTCGGAATGGTCCAGTCACTATAACAACATCGACTTTCCTTACCTGCCCTCCGGTGACTATTCGCTGGTGATACAATCACGCGACATCCTCGGTGTTGTGCGGGAATTGCAGGCTATTTCATTTGAGGTATTGCCACCCTATTGGAAACGGCCTTGGTTTTATGCCCTGGAGTTTTTTGTTTTCGCCGGCTTCGTGTTGTTGTCTTTCCGATTGAGTACTCGATATCGCATCATCAGCCGGATTTTATCCTTGCTCACCATCATCATGCTGATTCAATTTATTCAGACCGTGGTGAGCGAAACATTTGAAACGCGCGCAAGTCCGGTCATGGACTTCTTTATGCAAGTCATGGTAGCTTTTCTGATTCTTCCGGTAGAAGGTTATCTCCGGGGATTAATGCTGCAGTCGCTTGACGCAAAAGGAAAACTGTATCAGTTCCTGACGCCGCGGAGAAATCAGGCACCCGAGGAAAATGACTCTTAGATTTTTAGTAAATTCACTATTAACCTCTCCATTATGACCTGCCGCGCCGCCCTCACCCCGTTTTTTTTGATACTTTTTTTTGCCTGCCAGCCACCAAAGAATGACGGCCAGGTTTCAGAAATTCAATTTGATGTTGAGCATTCCGATCCTGCCGCAGTAGAGCTGGCGGACAGCGTTTTGGAAGCGAGCGGGGGTAAGCTCGTTTGGGACAAGGTCCAATCGCTGACCTGGAATTCCGCACGCGGTGAATTCGCCTGGGACAAACAGAACGATAGACTCCGGTTCAAACCAACTTCGTCGAATAAACAATACCTGATCAATCTTAAAACTCAGGAAGGCAGGGTTCGCGTCAACAACGAAGAGCTTGCCCAGGCCGAGGAAGTGAAAAGCGAAATCTCCCTGGCGTTAAAAGAATGGCAACGAGAATCGTATGAACTAGCCCTTCCCTTTCTGTTGAAAAGTCCGGGCGCAACGCTGGAATACCTTGGCGAAGATACGCTGCACACTGGCGAAAAGTGCAACCTGCTTCAGCTCATCGTAAACCATGAGACAACGACGAAAGTAAAGTACGTGGCATGCGTCGACCTGGACGACAACCTGATCAAAAAGATATCCTTTTTTCCTTCCCTGGAACATGAAGTGGCAGCGTACACTCAACAATGGGACAATTATAAATCGTATGGTTCTTTAACAATGTCGGCTGATCGTACAGATGGTTCGGGTCCGCGTCGGTTGATATTGAATGAGTCCATCGATGAAAAGGTATTTACTGAATTCTAATGTCTCAACTGTCGGGCCATGAACCCTCGGAAGAAGAGTACCGCACTCAGTGAAAAAAGTTTTCGCGCACTCATTGAGAATGCTCACGAGGGAATCGTGTTGTACAATACGGCAGGCGAGATCACCTTTGTAAGCCAATCGGTCGAACGGATCACAGGCCGTTCCATCAAATCAATTATCCGGAAAAAGGGAACGGATTTTTTGCCACCCGAAGACAAGGAGGAAGCAAAAAAGGCTTTTGCGCATGTTCTATCAAAGCCGGGTAAGTCCTACACTTTTGTTCATCGCATCAAACATAAGAAGGGCCACTACATCTGGTCCGAGTCGCGCTTAACCAACTTTACCCACGTCGCCGAAATCAACGGAATAGTTTCCAACTTCAGGGACATCACGGAGAAAAAATTCGCTGAAGAGAAAGCGGAACAAACGTCCAAATTGCTGCAAACCATCAATCACAATTTGACGGAAGGGATTTTCATGGGCGTCATTGGCAAGGACCTGCTCTACGTCAATCAGGCCTTCACCAGGATGTTTGGCTATCGCAATCTGGATGAATTAAAAAAAATCAATCTCTCCAGTTTGTATGCCGAAGATGCACAGCGCAAGCGCAACCTGAACACCCTTCGGAAAGCGAAAGAGTTGAAGGGGACCGAAGTGCATTTTCGCAGAAAGAATGGCGAGTTGTTCTGGGGGATTGTTCACGCCAACGTGTTAGAAGAAGGTATTGGAAAAAATTATTTCGTTGGAACGGTTCGCGACATCAGTGCGGAGAAAAAAGCCGCGGCTGACCTGATCGAGTCCCGGAATTTTCTGGACAACATTATCAACACCGTGGGCGCCCCTATTTTCGTCAAGGACGCGCAGCACCGTTGGGTTTTGTTTAACAACAAATTCACCGAGCTAACCGGTCGATCGGCGGAGGAATTACTTGGCCGAAGCGATCGCGACTACATTCCCGAGAAAGAAGCCAAGATATTCTGGAAGATAGATAACGAAGTGTTGCGCACCGGCAAGACCGTTCGCAACGAGGAACGAATAACGTCCGCCGATGGGAAGGTCCATGAGATCCTCACGGTGAAGTCAAGGTACATCAACGAGAAGGGAAATAAGTTCATCATCGGATTTATCACCGACATAACAGAGATCAAAAAAGCAGAAGAGAAGATCAACCAGCTCAACGCGAACCTCCGGGGAATTCTCGAGAGCACCCAGGAGTCGGTGTATGCGGTAGACAATAATTTTCAATACCTGGCCTTCAATCAAAATCACAAGCGGATCATGAAGGTGCTGTACAAATCCGACATCGAAGTAGGCAAGAATAAGATCCATTACTTTAAAGGAAACAAGGATGCCCGGTGGGTGCGGGAGGAAATCAAGAAGGCGCTGGCGGGCCACCATTTTATCTCCGAGCATTACCTGACGTACAAAGGATTTACTGGATTTATCCAGACGACCTACAATCCTATTCGGAACGATCAGGGCGAAGTGCGTGGCGCAGCAGTTTTCGTGAACGATATCACACCACGGAAAGAATTTGAAAGGATCATTAAGTTGGTCAATGCAAACTTGAGGGGTTTGTTGGAAAGCACCCGCGATCACATCCTGGCGGTTGACCTGAAGTACCGGTACATCACCTTCAACAAAACGCACGCGCACGCTTTTAAGCAGCTCTTTGGCGCTGAGATTAAAATGGGCCAATCGATCCTGGATGTGCTAACTCCGGAATTACAGCAGGTCGCGAAAAAAGAGATCGGTAAGGCGATTCGCGGAAAGCAATTCCTCATTGAGGAGCAGTTGGTAAAAGACGTGGTATTCGAGGTCTCTCTGAACCCGATTCGCGCGGAGAAAGGCGAAGTGACCGGTGTCGCCATCTTTGCCCGCGACATCACTCAACGTAAGACCATTGAAGCACAGCTCAAGCGACTGAATGAAGAATTGGTTCAACAAAACATTCAGCTAGAACAGCAGGAGGTTGAGCAAAAGGCCACACTCGAAGAACTTTCAGAACGGAATTTCGAACTCGACCAGCTGATGTATAAAACGTCGCACGATCTCCGTTCACCTTTGAGTTCCATCATGGGACTGGTCAACCTGGCGCACCTCGACGACAACGCGGCAAACCACAAACTTTATCTGAGCAAAATAGAAGGAAGGATTAAGAAGCTTGATGAGTTCATCAGCTCCATGCTCAATTATGCACGCGTTAATCGAATTGATGTATCACGAGAAAAAATAAACCTGAAGACCGTAGCCGAAACGTCCATTCGAGAACTGGAATACCTCGAAAATTTCCGCGCCGTCGATACGCGAGTTGAATGCAAGGGAGATCCTACAATCACTTCCGATTTGCTGCGGATAAGGATCATCTTTAGCAACATCATCTCAAACGCCTATAAGTATTTCAATCCGGATGCGAAAAGCCGGTTGCTCATCCGCATAACGCGAAAAAAGAACGCTGTTGAAATCATGTTTTCAGACAATGGTATCGGCATCAAACCCGAGCACAAGGAAAAAATCTTCGATATGTTTTATCGCGCCACCGACCGCTCCCAGGGTTCGGGGTTGGGCATGTACATCGTCCGGCAGGCGGTGGAAAAACTGAACGGCACCATTACCCTCGCCAGTGAGTATGGAGAAGGTACCACCATTAACATAATACTTCCCACGGCGCTGACGGGAAAACCCTGAGACTTTCTTACTTTTGAAAACCATGATTCGACCCGACTTGCAAACCGTACCACCGTTCTACCAGGGCTATGTTAACCTTGTCAAAGACATGGATTTGTTTGACGCCCTTCGGCAATCCAACAAGCTTACGATCGAGATGGTACGCGCAATCCCGGAGGACAAAGGCGCTTATCGGTATCAGCCCGGCAAGTGGAGCATCAAGGAATTACTTTGCCATATGATGGATGCGGAACGGATCTTTGCGTACCGCGCACTGCGTTTTGCGCGCAATGACAAAACCGCGCTTTCTGGTTTTGAGGAGAACGATTATGCACCTGAAGCAAACGCACATGCCCGAACCGTCGCACAGCTTGCCGAAGAAATGGAAAGACTGCGCCACGCAACGATCGATTTGTTTGCGAGCCTTACGCCGGCGATGCTGGCACGAACGGGAACGGCAAACAAAACAGAAATTTCAGTCCTCAACCTGGGCTACATTATCGCCGGACACGAATCCCATCACAGAAAGATCCTGAGCGAACGATACCTATGATGGTGAAGAAAACGTGCTTGTGGATTCTGGGAGTTTTGTCCGTACTTCTTTTTCAATCCTGCGCACCCTCGTTCACCCACACGCTCACAAAAAATCTGCAAAAATCCGAAGACGAATTCCACGATCACGTGGGGCTGTCGCTGTATGATCCTCAGAAGAAAGAGTTCATCTATTCCTTCCAGGATGACCGGTATTTTACGCCCGCTTCCAACACCAAGATATTTACGTTGCTAGCCAGTGTAAGCACATTGGGCGATTCCATTCCCGGACTCCGCTATACATCCACTGGAGACTCGCTCATCATTTGGGGAACGGGTGATCCGTCCTTTCTCTACAAGAATTGTTTTTCAGAAAGCCGCGTGTACAATTTTCTTAAAAATGCTCCGCAAGCGCTTTACGTTGCCGGTGCTAACTTTCCAACAGCCCGTTTTGGTCCCGGCTGGGCTTGGGATGATTACAACGATTACTATTCCGCGGAACGTTCGGCGCTTCCAATTTATGGGAATGTTATTGCAGTAGCTTCGAGAAGGGATTCGCTATCGGTTGAGCCGAAATACTTTGAAAATTTTGTCCGCATAATTCCGCGCGCCGAAAAATTTAAGGTGGTGCGAAAGGAAGAAAGCAACGAAGCGTCAATCCACCTCCCGTACAACAAGCGACTTTATAAAGCGGACATTCCCTTTCGCGTAGATTCATCGCTCGTCACCGCTTTGCTGATGGATACCCTGAGGCGCTTTGTCACACCCATAAACAAAGTCCAACCGTCCACCGCTTCACGGCTATATTCGATCCCGAGCGATAGCTTGTACAAGGTGATGATGCAGGAATCAGACAATTTTATTGCAGAACAACTATTAATTCTTTGTGCCGGCGTGCTGAGTGACACCCTTGATCCGAAAGTCGCTATTCGCAGGATTCAACAGAATTATCTGTCGGACCTGAAAGACAAACCCGTATGGGTTGATGGCTCCGGACTTTCGCGTTACAATCTTTTTACGCCGCGCACCATTGTTCAGGTGTGGGAAAAGATTTATCAGCAAGTACCGCGCGAAAGACTCTTTCCGTTGCTGGCTACCGGTGGAAAAAATGGAACTGTTAAAAACTGGTTCAAATCCGATCAGCCTTTTATTTTTGGAAAGACCGGAACCTTAAGCAACAATCATTGCCTGAGCGGATTTCTGATCACACGTAGCGGAAAGACACTGATCTTCTCGTATATGAACAGCAACTTTGCGCGACCCATCAAGGACGTGCGCACCAGCATGGAAGAAATATTGAAATCGATTTACGACAACCTATAACATGAATAACTTTTTTAAGCGACGGAATTTTTTAGCATCCTTTATTTTATTTTCCTGTTTGCGCGCGGGAGCGCAAACCACCGACAGTCTTTCCATTAAGATTGGACAAATGCTCTTGATCGGGTTTCCAAAATCGGAGTTAGACTCTGTTGTATTGCAAGAGATCCATGAAGGCAAAGTAGGGTCCATCATTTTCTTTGAAAAGAACATTCCTGCCAGGAACTCATTCGTCGGCGTGAAGAAAATGACGTGGGCTTACCAGAAAGCATCGCCTATACCTTTGTTGATCGGCATTGACCAGGAGGGAGGAAAGGTGAACCGGCTGAAAAACAAGTATGGATTTCCGTCGTCCATCACCGCGGCTGACATGGGCAAGGCCGGTGTGTTGGACTCGGTTCGCTTTTACGGCGAATCAACGGCGTCAACACTTGCAGGCCTGGGATTCAATATTAATTTCGCGCCGGTGGTGGACCTCGCCATCAACCCGGACAACCCCATCATTGCAAAGCATGGTCGCGCATTTTCCGCCCGCGAAGATTCCGTCATTCTCATGGCCAAGGAGTTTATCAATCAACACCGGAAGTATGGCGTCCTCACGTCGTTGAAACATTTTCCCGGACACGGTAGCTCCGCTTCTGATACGCATCTCGGATTGGTGGACATCACCAACACGTGGAGCGAGCGCGAACTCAAACCCTACGAGGCACTGATCAACGCGGGTTATGCGGATGCCATCATGACTTCACACGTGGTGAACAGAAATCTGGACAAGAATGGAAATCCCGGAACGCTGTCTGCCGACATTCTCACCGGCATCCTTCGTCAGCGACTGCACTACAACGGCGTAATTATTACCGACGACATGCAAATGCAGGCTGTGACCAAGCACTATGGTTTTGAGGAGGCGATCAAAATGGCGATCAAAGCCGGCGTCGACATCATGACATTTTCCAACAACATTGCCGGCGCAGACACCCGAACGGTAGACAGGGTTCAGGAAGTTATTCGACAACTGGTCACGAGCGGAGAAATTTCGCAGGCACGAATCGATGAGAGCTTCAAACGAATCATGGCGCTGAAAAAGAAATTGCAGACCGGGGATCAGGTGGCGTACTATAAACAAGAGTTCAACCGCGTGAGCCAGCAGCTGGAAGAAAAAGAGGAAGCGTTGAAAAAGGCTGAGGCGTTAGCGAAGGAGCCGACCACCAAAAAGAAAAAGAAGAAAAAGAATCGATCATAGGATCACGCATGGTGCCTTTTAAAATACAAGAAGCGCAAGGTACGCAAGTGCCCATCATTGTCAGTGTGCCACACTGCGGAACGAACTTCCCGGCGGAAGTACGAAATGAATTTAGCGCAGCGCTGATCCGCCAGCCTGATGATACCGACTGGTTCGTGGACAAACTGTACGACTTTGTTCCCGCGTTGGGGATTACCATGATCTCGGCCGTTCACAGCCGATGGGTTGTCGATCTGAATCGCGATCCCGCAAGCAAACCCCTTTATTCAGACGGACGAATCATCACAGCGCTCTGCCCGACAACGACTTTCCTGGGAGAACCACTTTACCAGGACCATCGCAACGAGGTTGATTCAACAGAAGTGCAACGGCGGCTGGATGCATACTATCACCCTTACCACGCAAAAATCCAGTCCCTGCTGGACGAGCGAAAGAAAAAATTTGGTAAGGTATTGCTGTGGGATTGTCACTCCATTCGTCAGGTTGTCCCCACGATTCAAAAAGAAAGATTTCCGGATCTGATTTTAGGAGACGCCGACGAACAATCAGCATCGAAAGATCTCATACAGGCAGCCATCGCATCATTGAGTTCCGGTGGATACGCGTTAAATCACAATCATCCTTTCAAGGGCGGCACGATTACGAGATCCTTTGGAAAGCCTTCGGCAAATCAGCACGCGTTGCAGCTCGAGATGTGCAAAGTTCATTACATGGACAATCAGGAAATAAATTATCACCCCGCGCGATCAGCCAGGATGCGGGACCTCCTTTCCACTACCTTTGAGACGTTAATCCGGAAGCTTGCATGAAGTACTTTCATTTTACCGCGCTCTTACTGGAAGAAGGTTGGTTATCGCCAGCCTATGTTGGTATAGACGTTGAAGGTAGGATTGCTTACTTGTCCGATTCAGCACCGAACGAAAATATTGCACTCGAGGCTGTCGCTGGCCTGGCGATTCCAGGATTTCAGAATTCACATTCGCACGCCTTTCAGTACGCGATGGCAGGAATGGCCGAGCGGCACGAGCCAGGATCATCTGACGATTTTTGGAGCTGGCGGGAAGCGATGTACCAATGCGCACTGAGCATGGATCCCGATCAGATGGAGGCTGTAGCGACGATGCTCTATGCCGAGATGTTGCGCAATGGATATACACAGGTAGCGGAGTTTCACTATCTCCACCATGATAAAAAAGGAAAACATTACGCGAATCTCGCGGAGATGGGAGAGCGGCTCCTCGCAGCCGCGAAGACGGCCGGGATAAAAATCACCCTCATACCGGTGTTTTATCAAAAAGGAGGATTTGGTAAAGATCCGTTCCCCCGGCAGATCCGCTTTATTTCGCGCACGGTCCACAACTACCTGGATCTGTTGGATGACACGGCACATTTGGTTTCCATGCATGATCACGCACAACTTGGTTTCAGCGTTCATTCCCTTCGCGCCGTCGACGAAAAAGATATCATCCACACGTTCGAGCAGGGACCGAAGCGGATTCCATTTCACCTTCATGCCGCGGAACAACTGAAAGAGGTTGAAGATTGTCTTCAACACCTGAAGCAACGACCCGTGGAATGGTTGTTGGAAAATCTTCCTTTGGATGAGCGTTTCCACCTGGTGCACTGCACGCATCTTTCCGACGACGAAGTAAAACGTTTGGCGGAAAGCCATGCGAACGTAGTCCTTTGCCCCGGCACCGAGGGAAATCTGGGAGATGGTATTTTCCGATTAACCGATTTTGCCCGTCACGGCGGGAAGTGGTCAATCGGAACGGATAGTCACATCAGCCTGAATCCGCTGGAAGATCTGCGCTGGCTCGACTACGCGCAACGATTAATTACGCACAAGCGAAATACATTTGACGATGGCGCCACAACACTGATTCAAAAAGTTTGGCGTTCCGGAAGGAAGGCCATGGGATCGCCGCCGGAAAAAATTTTTACCATTGGCCAACCATTTGATGCCGCAGTTTTTAATGCAAAAAGTCCATTGATCACACGCGCGGATCAAGCCCATTGGCTTCCCTCGATAATTTACGCCGCAGGAACCGGCGATATGTATGGCACCATCGTGAATGGCAAATGGGTGATCCAAAATCAAGAGCACGCGGACGCTCACAACATCAGAAGTAAATTCAGAACCGCGATCAATCAAATTACGTCTTAGCCTGTATGCTTGAAATTCGCCCCATAGCACTGTCGGATAGTGTGGCCGTCGCGGGAATCATTCGCGCGGTGATGCCGGAGTTCGGCGCGAGCGGCCCCGGGTTTGCCATTCATGACACCGAGGTCGATAACATGTATCAAACCTACAACCTTCCACGAAGCCGTTACATAGTTTGTGTTGTTGATGGTAAGGTAATTGGTGGCGGAGGTATCGCACCGTTGTTGGGCGGACACCCCGCGATATGCGAATTGAAGAAGATGTATTTTTTGCCAGAGGCTCGCGGCATGGGCTTGGGACAAAAAGTTTTGTCTGCCTGCCTTCGAGAGGCGAAGACCCTGGGCTTCTCGGAATGTTACCTGGAAACGTTTAACACCATGACGAAAGCCATGGAGTTGTATGAACGGAATGGATTCAAAAAAATTCCCGGACCATTGGGAAACACCGGGCACTTTGCCTGTGATACTTTTTACAAACTGGCGCTGTAAGACCTTGCGGCATTAAAATCCGTCGTCGTCTTTCTTCTTTTCTGTTTCCTCCTTCTCTTCCTTCTTCTTCTCGGCGGTTGAACCTTCGCTCAAATTGTAGGGAATGTCAATGCCGTAGTACTGCTGACGGAAGCGGTTAATAAACGCGAGCGTCTCATCATCACTGCCAGGAATAAAGGCAACCTCCCCGACTTTCGCTTTACCGGCATTGGTGCGCTTGGCAATAACACCATTGAATTCATTGTTCGACGAGTGTACCATCAATCGGTTGTCTTCATAGCCGAAGTAGTACCAGGCGTCAGGAGAAGCTTTGATGAATACATGAAATACAGGAGCGCCATCTTCATTTTTACGCGCTTCCATAAATCCTTCGAATGCGCCGTTGATGTCGTTCCGGCCAATGTTACTCATACCCAATGTTCCCTCGCTGTAGAACGCTTTGTTCTTCTGCGACCACTTCAGGTTGACGTTCGAGAAGACGAGCGGTTTAGCCAGCGGCGCGAGTGTCCCCAGCGAAACATATCCCTGGAGGCTGCGCTGTTCGAAATCTTTCGCTACGCGTTCGCCCACGATATCAGCAATTTTGTAAAGCAATTCAGTCTGATCACCGAGCCCTTCGTCAGCGCCTTCGTTCTTGATTACATCCTGGATGTTGCGGGCCATGATGTCGAAAGCTTGCACGGGTACATTCGTGTCGACCATCAGGAACGAGTTCATCCGGATCTCATTCGTTTCCATGTTGCCTTGACCGAGCGCGGTGGTGGTAAGCGAAAAATCTTTTAGTCCGGCAAACAACTTCACGGGTCCTTCAAACCTTACCTGCAGGTTGTCGTCGTTGTAGGCGAATACTTTTCCGGAGAGAGAATTGCCCGCGGCCTTTTCGAGGTTTTCAATTTTGAATTCGCGCGATGCTGTGTCGTAGTGAAGCGATCCGCTTGGCAAGAAGAAATCTTCATCGTCTTCACTCTTCTTGTCGTTGACGAATGTAATGTACAAACTGTTGTCGTCAGCAAAGTGGAGTCCTGCGTTAACGCGTTTACCTTCTTCGGTGATCGCATTGTCAAAATCTACACGAACGTCGGTCTCATCACCGGTTTGCGTGTAACGGATCCAGGTGTTGTAGTTCTTGATCTTCTTGATGTCGAGCTTGACATAACCCGTCAATTGAAGCGCCGGACGTGTGGCATACATCACCATGTCGCCTTTGTAGAACATGCCCGCACCCAACACCAACTTTTCTTTATCAGCCACGGCACCGGTAGCAACCGTTTGCTGGGTGGCTACGGATTTGTTTCGATGTGAGCGTCGCGACCCCTCAGTTTCCTGGATGGCTTCCAGGTGGAAGTCGGTCATTTTGATGGCGAATGTATCCTGCAGGAAGTTCACGTACTGATAAGTAGCGTAACCGCTGAATTCCTTTCGGGAGATGATGTCCACAACACCCTCGGTCAGGCGGTGATAACCGTTGAGCGTGTCGAGTACAATGGTGGTGTTCTTGAGCGTACCGATCTTGGCATTCTCCAGGATAAGCACCTCGTTGTTTTCCGGTGTGATCTTGGCATCTGCCACGATGATGTAGGGGATACCACTTACTTTGAGCTGCTGCGTCTTCAAATCGTACTCGGCTTTTTCGGCGTTGAAGTTCAGGGAGTCAAGATCTTTCCGGGTTGTATAGAAGTAAGAGTTCTCGATGGGAACATCAGGATCTTTACTCATCGTGATTTTTTGTGCGTTCAAATCCCATCGCATTTTCGGTATCGATGTCTTGAACTGCGCATAAGGGAAATCAATCGCCGCATTACCTTCCACCTCAGGACTGATGTCGGCGTAGTTTTGATCGAGGTTGTATTTCATGCGGACATCCGTACCCGTTAAAAGGGGTTTATTCGGATCCGCGGAGTTTACCTTGAAACGCGCATGGCGGGCGCCAAAGTCGGTCGCCGTAAAACTCATTTCACGTGAAATTGTTTCACTTCCTCTAGTGTCAAGTTTTCCAGCTCCGGATACTCCGGCCTTGGAGACCGTTACCGTCCCGCGCATCTGAGCCGTGGAATCATAGAAGTTGAAGGGCGCCTTTTGGTTTTTGAACTTCATCTTGTCTTCCTTGGGGAACCACTTCATTTCATAATCCGGCAGACTGGCCTGCGGAAACATGACGGCGCCAAATTGCTTTTCCTGGATGATGGCGCGACTGCCACGCCCAATGACGGAATCCGGATAGTAAACAAAGTCATTGGAGGCCGCTGAAGCAGCCAGGTAGTCGATCCGACCCACGCCACGCAATCCGCGATTGTTCATGGTGAGCGTTCCATTCATTTTTGCTTCGCCATTGTACATTTGATAACCGCCCTTGGGAATGGCGTGGTCAAAGCCCAATGATTTATCTGGCTGCGAGTGGAGTTTCTCCTTAAAGCTCGGGAACATTCCACTCGACACGAACGTACCTTCAAAGTTGATGGACGCCGGATCGGCGTCGTTCAAGCTGTCGAGTTTAAAAGGAGGTACCACAAAGAACATCGAGCGATCATATACGCCGCCCAGAACTTCTTCGCGATCAAAGTAGATCACACCGCCGCCGGACGCATCCAGTCGCGGGTAGTTCGGGATCTTCAACTTTCCAGACTTGTTGCTGGCCTTGCTAATAAACAATGTGCCGGATTTTCTGGCCGTGTCGCTCAAGCCGCCTGCTGCCGCCGCGGTCGAGTCTGCGCCGACCATGTTGTTGTTCAGCTTCCTCCGCATCGACTGCCCCTTGGCGTTTTTCTCGGTCACGTAAAAGTTGATGGAGTCGATGTGATTGAGGCTAATGAAGAAGCTGTCGTACTTGAGGGTAAATCCCTTTCCGCTGATTTCAAAATTTCCCGCGTTGATGGTACCATCAAATTTGATGTCGCGGTTTTGCAGAATGGTGATGACGCTGCTGTCCGGTTCGATCCGTACATTCAACGAGTCGCTCACCTTAAATTCTGTTACACCACGCACAATCATGTAACGTTCCTTAAAATTCAGCGAGGCGTTGGCGGAGCTGTCGATAACCGAATGGATCTTCAGGTTATCATAATCCATTTCACCCCGGTTGGCTTTGTAAATGAGGATGGCTTTTTCCTTAACATGAACCAAATCTGTTTTTGGATCGTAGGTGATCAATCCCTTTTCATTCAGAAATTCAATCGCCGCTTTGATGTCGCGCGCTTCCTTCTTGGTATACACCGCAAGGTCTCCGGAATAGAAATCGCGGATCTTCATCTTCATGCAATACGTCGCGACCACGGCGAGCGGGTGGAATGAAAACCCTTCGCCTTTCAACAAGCGGTAGTCGTCGGGATCATAGTAGTCGATCGATTCAATGATCATCGGCACCGTATTCCTCCCACCATCGGTTCTTAAATCGAGGCTGTCGGAATAGAGATCCCAATAAATGTTATCGGTCGCAAAATCTACATTGAAGAATGTCGCCGAATAAGGCGTGTGTTTTAAAGTACCTTTTTCTTTTTGGAGGAACAGGCGTTGCAGACTGTCTTTACCAAAGAAATATTTCATTCGCACGGCAGGATGCGTAATGGAGTCGTTGCCTTGTAGAATGTTAATGCGTGTTTTCTCGGACGCGATGGTGGAATCGCCCAACACAAAATTGGTCGAACGCGCAATGAATTTTCGCTCGCCGTCGTGATACACTTCAATGGTGGAAGGTTCACCGCCAGCAGAGGCGCTTGAAATTTTATTTCCTGTGAGCGAGAAACCTCCTCTATATTTCACGTTCGCATCGCCGATGCCGAGGATACTGAGCGTGCTCTGATAAGACTTGAATCGAGGATAGCTTGATGCGGTCGAGTCCCTTCGCGCCACCGACTTAAACTCGAATGTTCCCGGGATAAAACCAGGCGTTTTACCGACGTAGTTCAGCTTGACCAGGTCCGACTTAAGCTCCGCTTTGTTCACAGGGAAATTGTAGGTGGTCAGATTAGCATAAACGCTGTCAGCCGATAATCCCGCGGGAGTCCAATCGAACGTACCATTTTCTCCAACGAAAAGATTATTGCGCAGCGAAAGATCACCTTTGGTCTTCTTTAAGAAAACTGAATCATAACGGGTAACAAAATTCAGGTCTACACTGCTGAAGCGAAGCACCGGTCCTTCCACAATCGGCGGTGGAGGAGGATTCATCCATAGTGGCGCTTCTGAAAATACGGTATCGGCTGAGGGCTCGGCGTAGTCATCTGCCGGCGTAGGATCAGCATAACCGGGTTGTTCTTCAGTAGATGCTGTTGCTGTGGTATCGTTGATATCAAATGCTGGCGCGGGTGCAATGTAGTCGAATGTATAGCTGTCGTTCCGGGCATACAAGCGAAACGACTTTTCGTAGTGCAGCGCGTGAAACTGGAAGAAGGTACGGCACACCGAAAAGAAATTTTGCGCTTTGGGTTGGGGTTCATTCTCGATAACCTGGCCCGCTACGCGCAGGTAAGCTGCCAATTTGGTGTTGTCCGCATGTTCAATGGTCAACGCGTTGGCCAGCGCGCCAAAATAATTCACCAGTGTCGGCTTCAGCGGGTATTTTTTCTTCTTCATCAGCCGCACCTGCTTTTGCACGACGATCTGTTGGTCGGCGCCCAGCTGACTCCAGGCGGAGGCAAAACTAGTACCGATCACCGAGGCATCGACGTTGCGTGTGTTTTCCAAAATCACACGGATGCTGTCGGGAAAACTCAACGGCGTGGAGGTGTCGACTTTCTTCTGAGCCGCGGCAAAAAAGCCCGAAAAAATGGCAAGAAAGAGAATATAGGATCGTATCGGCTTCACAGAAATCAAAACCCTGAAATTCGGAAATTATGGTTAAATAAACTAAGGTGTAAGGTTAACGATCGACCAATGCAAGTGCGTTTACGACGGTGTCAATTTTTCGATCGGTTAATGAAATAAAGCACCAGTGAAATCAGAATGCTCAGGAGGATGCTGGTCGCCAGCGGAAAGTAAAAGGTGAATCCCTCGCGTTGGACTTTGATGTCACCCGGCAACTTGCCTAAGAACGGGATCCTGTCGTGGTAGGTAACGATTACCCCGGCAATGATCAGTATGGCACCCGCAATGATTAATAACTTACCCATCCACTTTTGAAATCGTTCAGAAATTTACACCGAATTTAGGGGCATCCATTGCACCATGACAAAAGGCAAGTTGTTTTTGATTCCTGTGGTTATTGCTGATGATACGCAGGCCGCGGTTATTCCCGAGCAGACCCGGCAGATCCTACCGACCCTGACACATTTCCTGGCGGAGGATGTGCGTACCGCGCGCCGATTCTTAAGCAGCCTGAAAATATTTGAGTCTATTGAGCCGCTGTCCTTCGAAGTATTGAACAAGGAAACACAGGCGGACACCCTCCCTCAACTTTTCGAACCGATTTTTAAAGGATTTTCGCTAGGCGTACTCTCTGAATCCGGTTGTCCAGGGGTCGCAGATCCAGGGGCGATGGCGGCGCGCTTTGCGCATGAACACGGCATACAGGTTATTCCGCTGGTGGGACCCTCTTCATTACTGCTGGCGTTGATGGCATCGGGCCTCAATGGACAAAAATTTGCGTTCCATGGCTATGCACCCATCAATGCGCAAGAAGCATCGGGTTTTATTAAAGGATTGGAAAAGGAATCCAGAACTCGAAATCAGACCCAATTGTTGATTGAAACGCCTTATCGCAACAATCAGCTGATGGCCATTCTCCTGAAGAACCTCGATGATCAAACTGACCTCACGATCGGTGTCGACTTAACCTCGCCGTCGGAATCCATTCAAACTTTTAAGGTCGGGCAATGGAAAAAAGTTAAGCCAACCTTCCCCAAATCGCCGGCCGTCTTCCTGTTTTTGGCTCATTGAATCGGTTGAGAAACACGGCTTTTTTGTTTCTCACTTTTCAAGTTAAATTTGCGCCCTTAACGAAATACAATCTATCGCTTATGCCTCATCTATTCACATCAGAATCGGTATCAGAAGGTCACCCGGACAAAGTAGCGGACCAGATTTCAGATGCTCTCATTGATTATTTTCTGGCTTACGACCCCAGCTCAAAAGTAGCGTGCGAAACGCTGGTAACGACAGGCCAGGTGGTTTTGGCCGGTGAGGTAAAATCCGACGCTTACCTGGATGTACAAGACATCGCCCGTGAAGTAATTCGCAAGATCGGGTACACCAAGAGTGAATATATGTTTGAGGCGAACTCCTGCGGTATCTTCTCGGCCATTCACGAGCAATCTCCTGACATTAACCAGGGTGTTGTGCGCCGGAAAAAAGAAGACCAGGGTGCCGGCGACCAGGGCATGATGTTCGGCTATGCCACAAACGAAACGGATAACTTCATGCCGCTCCCCCTGGAGTTGGCCCACTTGATTCTCCGCGAACTTTCCACTATTCGCCGCGAAGGAAAAGTGATGACCTACCTCCGTCCGGATGCGAAGTCACAAGTAACGATCGAATACAGCGACGACAATAAGCCTCAGCGCATCGACACCATCGTGGTCTCTACGCAACACGATGACTTTGGGAAAGACGGCGTCATGTTGAAACAGATCAAGGAAGATGTTATCAACATTGTCGTTCCCCGCATCATGAAGAAACTGCCCAAGCGGGTACAAAAGCTTTTCGGAAGCGACATCAACTACCACGTGAACCCAACCGGTAAGTTTGTTATCGGTGGTCCCCATGGCGATACCGGTTTAACAGGTCGCAAGATCATCGTTGATACTTACGGTGGAAAGGGTGCACACGGAGGAGGCGCTTTCTCCGGAAAAGATCCTTCTAAAGTTGACCGCTCCGCGGCTTATGCTACGCGTCACATCGCCAAGAACCTCGTGGCCGCAGGCGTGTGCGACGAAGTACTGGTACAGGTGGCTTACGCTATCGGCGTTGCCAAGCCTGTTGGATTGTATGTCAACACGTACGGAACAGCCAAAGTAAGTCTGAGCGACGGCGAAATTGCAAAGCGTGTTGAGAAGCTTTTTGATATGCGGCCTTACTTTATCGAAGAACGCTTCAGCCTGCGCACGCCCATCTACGCTGAGACGGCCGCCTATGGTCACATGGGTCGCGAATCGAAGGTGATTGAGAAGATCTTCAACAAAGGAAAAGCGAACGAGAAGAAAGTTAAGGTCGAGTTGTTCCCCTGGGAAAAACTGGATTACGTAGACGCTGTGAAGAAAGCGTTCAAACTCAACTAAGAAAAAACGCAAATGCGATAAAATAAAAAGGGGGACTTTCGGTCCCCCTTTTTTTATGCCTGTCGTTGGCTTAGTTGTTCTTTTTGAACTGATCGAACTTTGATTCGGTCGCCGCCTTCTTCGGGAACACATTGTTGTTCATGTCCACATCGGCAAGTTTGAAGTTGGGATCCAGCACCATGTTCACCACTTCCTTTTCCTTCACGAAAACTTTGGTCACTTCGGATTCATTGACCCTCCAGATCTCTGCCGGGATCTGTTCAATTTCTTTCGAGCCATCCTTATACGTCCATTCGATAACGAGTGGTGTAACCAGGCCGCCGACATTTTTGAACTTCACCTGGTAAATGTTTTTTCCGTTTAATTTTTCACGAACGGAATTGTCGTCAATCCGACTTTTGAATTCACCGTAGAATTGATCCGGTGTGTTCACCAGTGTAAATTCCTGCGGACCTTTGCTGAAGTCGCTGGCCGCGGCATCGGTTTTGCCCGGCGTCAGGTCGCCTGATTTTGTTTTGATATTTTTCTTTTCAGGATCAGCCTCCGTTGAGCGAAGCTTGAACCATTTTACTTCATCGACGGCAACATCAACGTTGTCCACAGAATAGAACCAACCTTTCCAGAACCAGTCGAGGTCAACGGCGGAAGCATCTTCCATGGTGCGGAAGAAGTCTGCAGGTTTCGGGTGTTTGAATGCCCAACGCTGCGCGTATTCCTTGAAAGCTTTGTCGAAAAGTTCGGGACCCATCACCGTTTCGCGCAACAAGGTCAATGCGGCAGAAGGTTTAGAGTAACCGTTGTTGCCGAATTCCATGTAGCGAATGTTGTCGGATGAACTCATGATCGGGCGCATCTGCGATTTGTCGCCCTTCATAAATCCAGTGATGGTCTTCGGCGTTCCGCGCATGTAGTTCAGCTCAGGGTAACGCTCCTGAATTGTTTCTTTATCGAGGAATGAGTTCAACCCCTCATCCATCCAGGTCCACTGGCGCTCGTCGCTGTTCACAATCATCGGGAAGAAATTGTGACCGACCTCGTGAACAATCACGTGGATCATTCCAAGAAGCGTTTGCTGTGAATAGGATCCATCTTTATTGGGGCGTCCTCCATTGAAACAAATCATTGGATATTCCATTCCTTGTTCAGCAGTATGAACAGAGTAGGCAACGGGGTACGGATAATCGATGGTGCGCTTGGAGTAAACTTCCAACGCGTTCTTCACAGCCTTCGTAGACTCCTTCCCCCAAAGTGGGTTACCCTCCTTAGGGTAGAGCGATTGTGCCAGCGGAGTTTTGTCGCCGATCTTAACCGCCATCGCATCCCATATAAATTTACGGGAGTGGGCGAAAGCAAAGTCGCGGACGTTCTCTGCATAGAATTCCCAGGTGCTCTTCTTGGTGGATTTTGTTTTTTCTTTTGCGGTTGCTTCGTCCTGGGTGACAATTACAACAGGCGCATCAAAAGACTTTCTCGCTTTTTCGAAACGATCGAGTTGGTCTTTGCTGAGTACTTCTTTCGGATTTTGCAGCCAGCCGGTAGCACCGACGATATGATCCGCGGGAACCGTGATGCGAACACGGTAGTTACCGAAGGTGAGCGCGAACTCGCCCAATCCCAGGAACTGTTTGTTTTGCCATCCTTCATAGTCATCGAACACACACATGCGGGGGAACCATTGTGCGAAGGTGTAGACGTAGTTTCCATCTTCCGGAAAGAATTCATAACCACCGCGTCCGCGATCGTAAAGCTGGCGATCGTATTCGGTGTAGCTCCACTCAACAGAGAATGAAAATTTTTCTCCGGTCTTCAGTGGCGCCGGAAGGTCAATGCGCATCATGGTGTAGTTAATCACATAAGGAAGAGCTTTGCCCGCCGCATCCTTGACAGCCTTGATGGTATAGCCGCCTTTGTAGTCGCCGGTATTAACACCGGTCATGGTCCCGAATACGCTGGCAGGAACAGAATCGCGCAACGCCCCTGTCCGCGTTTGGTTCGTCATGTTTTTGTCGGAAAACAAATTCTGATCGAGCTGCAGCCACAAGAAGCCAAGCGCTTCGGGTGCGTTGTTATAGTAGGTAATAGTTTCTGATCCGGTAAGCAGGTGCGTATTGTCATCGACTTCAACATTGATCATGTAGTCGGCGCGCTGCTGCCAGTAATTGGGGCCGGGAGCACCTGATCCGGTTCGGTATCCGTTGGGCGTGGGGAGAGTCTCACCAAGCTGTTCAAACTTGCCTTTCCATCCCGCAGTTTGTTGCTGGGAGAAGCCTGTCATGCTCGTCACGAAAATACAGGCCAACACAAAAATCCGTTTCATGAAATTCAATTTGGGTTAATAGGGTTATTTAGAAAGCAAAAGTGCCGGAAAATTCCGGCACGATCAAGCTGTGATTATTTAATTGGTTTTCTTCTTGAACTCGTCAAACTTGGACGAGGCTTCTTTTGGTTTGGGGAAGACGTTGTCCGTGTCGTTGATATCCGTTGTTTCCTTGTACGGATCAAGCGAGATATTCGCTACTTCCTTGTCTTTCACAAATACCTTGGTGATTTTGGTTTCGTTGATTCGCCAGATTTCGGCGGGCAAACGCTCGATTTCTTTAGACCCGTCTTTATAGGTCCATTCGATGATGACCGGCATGACGAGGCCTCCCTTGTTCACCAATGTTACCTCATAGAGGTTCTTGTCTTGAAGCTTTTGCTTGATGGCTTTGTCGTCTACGCGGCTCGTGAATTCTCCGTAGAAGCGCGTGTCTGTATCAATGAGGGTAAAAGGAAGGGGCCCTCCATCAAAATTCTCTGACTTTTTATCGCCTGCAGGCTTCGGCGTGATGTCACCCTGTGCAGATTTCAGATTCTTTTTTTCCACGTTGGCTTCGTCCTTGCGCATCGCGAACCATTTCACCTGGTCGATCGATTGATCGCAGTTGTCGGTAGTATAGAACCAGCCTTTCCAGAACCAGTCGAGGTCAACTGCCGAGGCGTCTTCCATGGTGCGGAAAAAGTCAGCGGGCTTCGGATGTTTGAACGCCCAACGCTGTGAATATTCTTTGAAGGATTTGTCGAACAACTCCGGACCCATCACGGACTCGCGGAGGATGTATAATGCGGTAGCTGCCTTGGCGTATTGCTCCGGACCGAACTGAATGACCTGTTCAGAGTTGGTCATCAGCGGGCGCATCTTATCTTTTTCGCCCTTCATATAGGTTACGAGGCCGGCGGGCTTGCCGCGTGTCCAGTCGATGTCTTTGTAGCGCTCGAGCTGCGTCATCAACTGAACGAAGCTGTTAACACCTTCGTCCATCCAGGTGGTCTGGCGCTCGTCGTTATTGATGATCATGGGGAAGAAATTGTGTCCCACTTCATGTACCACAACGCCGATCATACCTTGTCTGAGTTGAGGAGAATAGCTTCCGTCTTTATTGGGACGACCGTAATTGAAGCAGATCATAGGATACTCCATGCCGATGCTGGCGGTGTGAACAGAAATAGCCACCGGGTAAGGGTAGTCGATAGTGAATCGGGAATAAACTTCCAGGGTATTCTTCACCGCCAGGGTTGATTCTTTTTCCCAGAGCGGATTTCCTTCCTTCGGATAGTAAGACATCGCCAGCGGCGTCTTGTTTCCAATCTTCACGGCCTGCGCGTCCCAAATAAATTTGCGCGAAGATGCGAAGGCAAAGTCGCGAACATTTTCGGCGTGAAACTCCCAGGTCTTCTTGGTAGTCGCTTTACTTTTCTCTTTTTGAATGGCCTCATCCTGTGTTACGATGATGACGGGTTTATCGAAGGAAGTCTTGGCTTTTTCAAAGCGTTCGATTTCAGTTTTTGTCAGAACGTCCTGCGGATTTTTTAAGACCCCCGTCGCGCCAACCATGTGGTCAGCAGGAACGGTAATACGAACCTTGTAATCTCCGAATGGCAACGTGAACTCGCCGCGACCCAGGAATTGTTTGTTCTGCCAACCCTCGTAGTCGTCGTACACGCACATGCGCGGGAAAAACTGCGCGATGGTGTACAGGTAATTCTTGTCCTCAGGGAAATATTCCAGACCGCTACGCTGACCATAAACACCACGGTCAACAATATTAAAGGACCAGTCCACGCCGAAGGAAACTTTTTCACCGGGTTTCAAGGGCTGTGGCAAGTCAACACGCATCATGGTGTTGTTGATGGTATAGTTTAACGGTTTGCCCGCGGCATCCTTTACTTGCTTTACATTGAAGCCACCCTTGAAATCAGAAACCTGGGCCGCGAAGGTTTTTGCCGCAGAGGAGTCGCGGAGAACACCGGTGTTCGTTTTGTTCAATGAGTTTTGCTCAGACAGGATGTTTTGGTCCAGCTGAAGCCACAAATACTTCAGCACGTCCGGTGAGTTATTCGAATAGGTGATGGTTTCAGAACCGTTGATGGATTGATTGTCATCGTTGAGTTCAATCGCCATGACATAGTCGGCCTTTTGTTGCCAGTACTTCGGTCCAGGGGCGCCTGAACCGCTGCGATATTCATTCGGCGTTGGCAGCGTTTGCTCGAGCTGCTCGAATTTGCCCTGCCACTTGGGCGTTGTTTCCTGGGCCATCGCCGTGACGGTGCACCCCAGAAATAAAAGGAGAAAAAACTGTTTCATAGTTATGAGTTATTCGTTAGTCAAAAATATTCTTTTCATTCATCAACATGAGCGCTATGCCGGCCACCGCAGAGGATATGGCGATCTTCCAATCGCGTCGGGCGGTGCCAATCAAATCTACCGCAATAAAACTCGCGGAAAGGAAGAGCACAACAATAATGATTTGGCCGACTTCCAGGCCGATGTTAAAGGCCAATAATTGGGTAACAATTCTTTCGTCTTTTCCCAGAATGCTCCTCAGGTAATTAGAAAAACCCATGCCGTGTATAAGGCCGAAAAAAGCAGCGAAGAAATAATTTATTTGAATGGCCTTTCCAGAAAAAGTGTCTTCATTGCGGAACAGGTTTGAACCTGCCGTAATGAAGATGGTTAAGGGGATAAGAAACTCGATCAGATCGCCGTTCACCCGTATAATATTGAGGGTAGCCAATGCCAGGGTGATGGAGTGACCAATGGTAAAAGCCGTTACCAGGATCAGGACGCGCTTCCAATCGCGCACGAGATACATGACACAAAGCGCGATGACGAACAGGATGTGATCATAGCCATTTTTGTAATCCAGGATGTGTTCCTTCCCCAGGTCAAAGTACAGTCGGAATTCGCTCATATAATAAAGGGCACAATTATAGAGGATAAATTTTAAATGCGGAGAAATATCAAAGGACTGGATATAGGTGGCTTTGAGTGGTTAAACCTTTAATCAAAATTTACTTCCGGTATTATTTTTGAAATACCTTAATTTGTTTCAACATCGTCCTTTATGATTTATTCCGTCCTGAGCATTTTTTGGTTTTCACTCCTCCACCCGCTGCACGTATCCGTTACTGAAATCGAGCATGACGAAAAAGACAAGGCCCTGGAGATCATGATGCGTGTGTTTATAGACGACACCGAACTGACCATGCGTGACCGGTACAAGCAACCGGAGCTCGACATTCTCAATCCGAAGACGATGACAATCGACCAGATGATGGGACCCTATGTTGCCGATCATTTCAAAATTTCACTGGACGCGAAGGCGCAAAAGGTCAAATACCTCGGCCACGAAAAAGATGGCGATGTCTTTATACTTTACCTCGAGGTTGAAAATGTAAAAAAATGGAAGACCATTCAGATCACGAACGATGTATTCATGGAGACGCACGATGATCAATCCAACCTGGTGCACGTTACGGTAAAGGGCGTTGTTAGAAGTATGCGCCTCACGAAGAGCACACCAATTGATAAGCTCACCTTCGAAACAAAGAAGTAGGAGGATTCTACACTACTTCATCCGCTCATATACGGTGTAATGCTCGCCATTCATGCCCATCGCCTTGTAAATATTCATAGCGTGGTCATTCGTTTTATCGACGTATAAACGAAGGCCGAGAATGTGGGCATCGTTCTGTATCGTCTTAATTACGTTGTTATACATCGCCCGGAAGATTCCCTTTTTACGATATTCTTCCTTGACGTAAACAGACTGCAGCCACCAGACCATGCCGTTGCGCCAGTCACTCCATTCGAAGGTGATCATGTGGCAGCCGGCGACTTCTCCATTATACATGGCAACATTATAGAAACCCCGGGAGGGATCGGCCATCATCGCCGTCAGGCCTCGTGTTAAAACTTTTTCGTCGAGGGTTACGCCTTCTGATTCCTTCGCCAGTCGCTTTTGAAAATCTACCAGCACCGGGATATCATCGAAGGTTGCGCGTCTAATTTGTGTCATGCCAGAGCTTGTTTAATATCATCAATCAAATCGACAGACTCTTCTATACCAACCGACAACCGTACAAGGTTATCCGTTACACCAATCGCGGCGCGTGCATCAGCACTCATCTTGCTATGGGACGTTTTTACAGGACTTGTGATGGTAGATTCAACGCCACCAAGGCTGATCGCCCTTTTGATCAACTTGAGATTTCTCATGAACTGGTGAGCGTCGCCTTTCACATCAAAGGAAAGCATTCCTCCAAATCCGCCGGGCATTTGACTTTTTGCAATAGTGTGATCGACATGGTCGGTTAAGCCAGGATAGTAAACGGTCTTCACGCGCGAATCGGTTTTCAAATATTGTGCGATGGTCATGGCATTGTTGTTTTGCTGCCGCACGCGGAGGACGATAGTCTTCAGGCTTCGTTCCACCAGCCAGCAAGTATGTGCATCGAGCGATCCTCCAAAATGCAGGGCGCTGCTTCGGATTTTCCCGATCAGTTCTGTTGAACCGACGGTCACACCGCAGCAGATGTCACTGTGGCCGCCAATGTATTTCGTTCCACTATGCGCGACCACGTCGATACCCAGGTCGATGGGATTCTGATTTACCGGCGATGCGAAAGTATTATCGATAATGGTGACGATGCCGTGCCGTTTAGCAATCTCCGCCACGGCCTTGATGTTGGTGATCTTCAAGGTCGGATTAGAAGGCGTCTCAATATAGATGACTTTCGTTTCCGGCCGGATGGCCTTCTCGAAGTTTGAGGGCTCTACATCAACCATCGTGTATTCCAGGCCAAAACGGGGAAACTCATTGACGATGGCGTGGTGGGTGCCTCCATAAAGGTCGTTCTGGAAAATGGCATGATCCCCTTTTTTCATCAGGGCAAAGATGGATGTCAGGATCGCCGCCATCCCCGAACTGAAAACCAGGCCGGCTTCCGCATTTTCCAGCGCCGCTACCTTTTCGCCGACGGAGGCTTGATTGGGGGTGTTAAAATAGCGGGGGTAAAGACTTTCCGGAAAGCCCTCATAATCATAGGCCGACGACGGAAAGATGGGGGTGACTACGCCCTTGAATTTCGGATCCCCTGGCGAGCCGGTGTGAACACTTTGGGTGAGTTTCGAAAAGTTAGCCTTCATGTGAAAATATTGAGGGGTTAAAGATAGGATTGTGGACAGGCCCAAAAAATTTCTTATTTAATTTTTGAATACTTTCAGGGAATTCTAACCAAAATCTATTCGCTATGAGCAAGTACAAGTTATCCAAAGAAATAGGCGGCCCAATTGATGCCGCGAAAGCCAAAGGCTGGATGAAAAAATATGAAGACAAGCATCCAGGAGAAATCCGCGCTTACTTTTTCGGGAGCGACATCATTAGAAAAATAATTGACAATGGAGAGGCCGTTGGCATGCGGGTTTATTTTGGCGAAGGCGATGAGGGGAAGATGCAGATGGTGCTGATAGGCACACGCGAAGACGGCACGAACATCTGGCCAACCGAGGGAAAGGACGCGTCTGGCGGCGGCACGGTCGGTGACACCGGTTATCCTTGTCCACCCTATTGTTGATGAATGCAGACTGTAATCTTGGAGATCAACAAGTTCCTTGTTGATCTCACTCGTTGCATAACAACATTCTTATGTCATTAGAAACATTCCTGATCATTGCCCACGGACAAACACTATTCAGCCTGTTGGGCTTCCTTCTCACCCTGCGTGCCAAGCCTTCACAGTCCGTTGTGCGAATCATGGGCCTGTTGTTTCTATTTTCTTTTTTGGCTCAGATCGGAAGCCTGGCCCTGGGCAAACCCGGCTTCGATATAGCCAATCCCAATTACAGCGCTTCGCTTTATGGAATCCTGGAGGTTCCGCTCCTCAGCTGGCTGTACTTTTCCGCGGTTGGACAAAAAAATTACGGGAGGGTTTTTGCATCGATCGCCGTAGCTTTTGTGTTGTTCGCGACCTACAATTTGGTTTTCATCCAGAAGGAATCGATCAACTCCTATTCGTTGATTGTCGGATCGATCATCACGATCTTGTATTCCTTGTTCTATTTCTATTGGCTTCTTCGCGAATTACCCACTTTGCATCTTCACAAATTTCCAATGTTCTGGATCAACTCAGGGTGGATAATTTTTTCGTCCGGAAACCTTTTTCTATTTGCGTTTACTTCTTATCTCGTGAATGTTTTGAACAACAACCTTCTGTACTATTGGTCGATGTTCAATTTTTTGGCGATCATTAAATCTAGCATGATCGTTTACGGCATATGGTTGGATCGTCAGAATACCAAGTCGCACTCATGATAGCTATCGGAACAGTTGGGATGTTTCTGTTGGCGGTAGCCATCATTCTGTTCATGGTTTTTTACCAAAAGAAAATGTTGCAGGAACAGTACAAGCGGCAACAGATGGAGCTGGAACACCAGCACAAAATGATGGAGGCCGCTCTCGAATCACAGGAGCAAGAACGGCGACGGCTGGCTGGCGAACTCCACGATAGTATCGGCGCCATGCTCTCCACCATTCGGGTTGGAATCACTACGCTTGCGCGACAGGCATCCGACCCTCAACCCTTCGAACAATCGAAAGAGATGCTGGATGATACCATCAGCTCTGTTCGACGAATTAGTCGCGATCTGATGCCATCGACCTTGGAGAAGTTTGGTTTCGTTCAGGCGGTGAAGGAACTTTGCGAACGTTTTCACGCAACCTCTTTATTACCGATTCACTGTGTTGAGGATGGAGAAATAAAAGACTTTGAAAAGGGCCGTGAGTTATTGCTTTTCCGTGTCGTCCAGGAGTTGCTCAACAATGCATTAAAACATTCAAGGGCCACCGAAATAACAGTCTCCGTGCAGGGCGGCGAACAGCTAATCGTTTCGGTCGAAGACGACGGTATCGGTTTTAATCCGGAAGCCATCAGAAACTCAAAAGAAAACGGCAAGGGTCTCGGTTTATTCAACATGGAAAACCGAACACGCTTGCTGCATGCGTCGTTAGACTTTGATACACAGCGAACCAAGGGTAGCAAAATCACCCTCACCGTACCCTATGAACAAGTTTAAGGTTTACATCGCCGACGATCACACCCTCTTTCGCAAAGCGATGGTGAACCTGCTGCGCACTTTTCAGCGCGTGAGCGAAGTGAAGGATGCAGAGAACGGCAAAGAGTTGCTGACGATGATCAAGTACGAGGAACCCGATGTAGCCATCGTGGATCTTCAGATGCCGGTGATGGATGGCGCTGAAACGTGCGAACAAATCATCAAGCGCAATCCAAATGTCAAGATCATCATACTCACGATGCACGACAGCGACAAGTATATTCTCCACATGATGGAAATGGGTGTACATGCTTTCCTGTTAAAGAACACCGAACCGGATGAATTAGAGAAAGCGATCTACTCGGTAGCCGAAAAAGATTTCTACCACAACGATCTGGTGGCGGCCGTACTGCGAAAGAATGTTAAAGAAAAGAAAGGCGGACAAAGACCAACGTTTAAACAAGCAGAATTGACTGACCGGGAAAAGGAAATCCTGGAGCTGATCTGCAAGGAATTAACCATCCGTGAAATCGGTCAGAAACTTTCGCTGAGTGAAAACACCGTGCGCAACCACCGCGTGAACATGATGGAAAAAATCAGGGTCAACAACATGGTTGGACTGGTTAAATATGCCTACGAAGTCGGCATTGTGAGCTAATTTTCAAAAAAAGCGGCATAGTAAAATTGTACTATTTTTCTGGTACTTTTTTACCTCCCACATATTCAGGGAGATCGCCGTATCCGCTTCAATTTCAACGATTTTCTTACCTCGAAACGAGCGCCCTGGCCGCCCGACGCTTTTATCGCCCGTAGGGGTTTGGCGGATTCGCGACCTTTCGTAAAAGGTTTAGGGAAATAGCCGGTAACGCGGCTGAAATTTTAAGTAGAATGAAAATCCTAGTGGTTCACAGGCAGAATGACACGGTTGTGCACATAAAGTCAGTGCTTAGCGGATGCAACCCCGTTGTGTTCCACACAGCTTCTGGTTTGGATGGGCTCCTGACCTCGCGAATCGAACATTTCGATCTCATTATCTGCGGCACTGACCTGCCTGTGATCACTGGATTTGAATTGGTGCGCTCGATCCGGACGCACTCCGCGAACCGTACCACACCGGTGATCTTTATCGCCGATGAGGTGGACGAAAAGACTCTACACTTGGGTAACGCTTTGGGTGTTGCCGCCATGCTCGTAAAAGAAGACGTCGATAACCGTCTTGCCGATATCGTCAGCGAACGCGTAAAGCCTGAAGCTGACAAAGACTGGGATGACCTGCTCTCCCGCTCTCAACTGAATTAAATTGTTGTTAGTTGGCTCTCGGCTGATCTTGTCCATCAGCCAAACATTTCTAAAAACCCTCTCTACCGGACTTTAAATTTTCATTAAGGTTTAAAGTTCACCTCACCCCGGGCATCTGCCCGGGGACCGAGGACGTTTCTCGCCAGGGCTTTCTTATTCTTATCTCCTCTCCTAGATTTGAGTTGTGAATCAATATGACTTAGCCGTTATCGGTGGAGGAGCAGCCGGATTTTTTGGCGCCATTGAAGCGGCAACCTTTCGCCCTGGCCTTCGGGTCGTAATCCTCGAAAAATCAACCAAGCTCTTAACGAAAGTAAAAGTATCCGGAGGAGGGCGCTGCAACGTTACCCATCACTGCTTTGAGCCAGCCGAACTAGCGCATCATTATCCGAGAGGTGAAAAGCCACTAAAAGTACTCTTTAGGAAATTTCAGGCTAGTGATACGGTGGAGTGGTTTTCGAAACGCGGGGTGCTGCTGAAAACCGAGGATGACGGACGGATGTTTCCCGTAACGGATGATTCACAAACTATTATCGATTGTTTTCTTCGGGAAGCCCTCCGGTTGCAAATCAAAATTGAGCTCAGCGCAGAGCTAGACTCACTGGTTTTCACGAGAACGCATTTTGAAATTTCTTGTCGCGGTGGCCAGAAGTTTTACGCGGCGAAAATATTGGTGGCAGCTGGCGGAAACGCCAAGTCTGAGTTTTATTCCTGGATCAAGCAACTAAGCCACACTATTATTGAGCCGATTCCATCGCTCTTTACGTTCAATGATTCACAAAACCATTTCAAGGACCTGATGGGGGTAAGTGTTCCCCTGGCGACGGTTAGAATTGCCTCTACCAAATTCATCCAACAAGCACCCCTGCTGATTACGCATTGGGGATTGAGCGGACCAGCCGTCATTAAACTTTCGGCCTGGGCTGCAGAATACCTTCATCAGGTGAATTATCAGTTTACAGCATTGGTCAGCTGGATAGGTTTGACATCAGAAGACGACGTCCGCGCCGAGCTGGTCAATCAAAAACTAAATCAACCGAAGCAAAAGGTTTTCACCAATCCAAAATTTGGATTGCCACAACGTCTGTGGCACCGGCTCTGTGTGCTCGCGGAAATAGAAGAAGGAAAAATATGGGGTGAGCTTCCGCAGAAGAACCTCAACAAACTGTTGGAGTTCCTCATTCGGTGTCCTTTTATGATCAAAGGAAAGACGACTTTTAAAGAGGAGTTCGTGACCTGCGGTGGGGTGAATTTGAAAGACATCGACCTCGAGACAATGGAAAGCAGGAAAATGAAGAACGTGTATTTCGCCGGTGAGGTCCTCAACCTGGACGGTGAAACCGGAGGATTTAATTTTCAGGCCGCCTGGACCACGGCACATGTCGCGGCGCGTGCCATCGCGGCACCCTAAACCGAGGTCGATGGCGTCGGTAGGGTCAACGTCTTCTACTTTAAATTTTCTTCGTTTCCTTTTTATCCTTTTTCCTAGTTCATTTGCCACAAATTTATTTCGCTATGAGTTATCGCATCGAAAAAGACACCATGGGGGAAGTGAAGGTTCCTTCCGACAAGTATTGGGGAGCACAGACCGAACGGTCGCGTAACAATTTCAAAATAGGTCCTGAGGCGAGCATGCCGAAGGAAATCATTTACGCCTTTGCCTACTTGAAGAAAGCCGCCGCCATGGCCAACCATGACCTCGGTGTTTTAGCTGCCGATAAGAAAGACCTTATCGCCAAAGTCTGCGACGAGATTCTGACCGGCGCACTGGACGGAGAATTTCCGTTGGTGATTTGGCAGACAGGCTCCGGCACTCAAAGCAACATGAACGTTAACGAAGTAGTCGCCTACCGTGCGCACGTGCTGCACGGTGGAAAGCTTGACGATGAGAAGAAAGTACTCCATCCTAACGACGATGTGAACAAGTCGCAATCTTCGAATGATACCTTCCCGACGGCCATGCACATCGCGGCTTACAAGCAGACCGTAGAGATCACCATCCCGGGAATGAAAAAACTTCGCGACGCGCTCGCCAGGAAGTCTGAAACATTTAAGGCTATCGTTAAGACTGGCCGTACGCACTTTATGGATGCTACGCCGTTGACGCTTGGCCAGGAATTCTCTGGCTATGTTCAGCAAATCGATAACAGTATTCGTGCGATCAACAATGCGCTCGAAGCCGTTCGCGAACTGGCGCTTGGCGGTACGGCGGTCGGCACAGGTCTCAACACGCCGAAGGGCTATGACGTTTTAGTGGCCAGGAAAATAGCCGAGCTTACGGGCTATCCTTTCGTCACCGCTCCTAACAAGTTCGAAGCTTTGGCCGCGCATGACGCCATGGTGGAACTTTCAGGCGCATTGAAGCGATCCGCTGTCGCGTTGATGAAAATAGCCAATGATATTCGCATGCTGAGTTCAGGGCCGCGCTGTGGGATCGGAGAGATCATCATCCCCGACAATGAGCCAGGCTCGTCCATCATGCCCGGCAAGGTAAATCCTACGCAGCCCGAAGCCTTGACGATGGTTTGCGCTCAGGTGATTGGCAATGACGTTGCAGTCTCCGTGGGCGGTTCGAACGGGCATTTTGAACTGAACGTGTTCAAGCCAGTCATTGCCGCCAACGTGCTTCAGTCGGCGCGCCTCATTGGCGACGCCTGTGTATCATTCACCCTCAAGTGCGCTGAAGGAATTGAACCGAATCATTCCATTATCAAGCAGCACCTCGAGAATTCGTTGATGCTGGTGACCTCATTGAATACACACATTGGCTATGAGAATGCAGCCAAGATTGCCAAGAAGGCTCACAAGGAAAACAAGACCCTTCGGGAGGCGGCCGTTGAACTTGGGCTCCTGACCTCTGAGCAGTTTGATCAGTGGGTAAGGCCAGAGAAGATGGTGGGAAGTCTGGATTAAGGTCGCGACTTTCGGGATGTTCACCCCGGCATGATCAGGACCCTGGACGAAGGATAAACCGGTTCCAGTAATGGATAATTGAAAATATTTGTACCTTTAGTATCATTTTTTAACCTTTTTAAATATTTGTATCTTTAATATCATTTTTTAACCAATCCGAGAATGAAAAATATTATTGTATTATTCTTCAGCCTCGCGTTGATGGTCGTTTCAACGCAAAGCTTCGCTCAGCTTTCCAAGCAGGAGAAGAAAGAGTGGAAGAAGAAAGCCAAAGAATTCTCCAAGAACCCGGCGGATCTTAAGCAACTCACAGAAGAAAAGCAGGCTGCCGACAATCAAGTATCCACTTTGAATCAGAAGCTGACACAACTCCAAAGCAGCGTGAGCGACAAAGACGCCAAGATCGCTGAGTTGGAAGATCAGCTTTCTCAAGTTCGCTCACAATTGACGACTGCCAATGCTGAAATTGCTTCGCTGAAGGAAGCAGGACCAGTGGCAAACCCAATGGACTTTTCCAAGGGCGTGGTATTCAAAGTTCAGGTGGGCGCATTCAAGAATAAGGATCTCCAAAAATACTTCGATAACAACCCCAACCTGGGTGGTGAAGTTAAAGAGGGAGAGCCACAGAAGATTACTATCGGAATTTTCCGTGATTATTGGGAGGCCGATACGTTCAAAAAGTATATGCGCGAAATGGGCGTGAAAGATGCCTGGATCGTTCCCTACAAAGACGGTCAGCGTGTCGAAATCAAGGATGTTCTGGAAGGCGTAGTAAACGAAAAGCCAGCTGAGAGCACCCAATAGAATTTCTTCCAAATGAAATGCAAAAAGCAGTGTATTTCGCACTGCTTTTTTGTTTATTTCAAGTCCAAATTTTAAAGAACCTTTCAATTTTCGCTGGGCTTGAAGAATTCAATTATTTCCGGATTTGTCGCAAGGATGGGAGTGATCCTGGCCTTGGGTTTATGGTCGCAGGTGGGGGTGGCGCAAGTGCGGGTTGGCAGACTTATTATTCGACCTGGCCAGACCTACACCCTGGAGAACTCCGATATTCTTGTTGCTGATACATTGATCATGATGGATTCCTCACGATTGGTTTTGAACAAACTGAAACAAGAGAATTACATACGGGCACAGTATGCCACATTCGGAAAAGGCGTGGTGATTGACGGAAGGGGGATTGACGGCAAGAAAGGTCGTAAGGGCGTCATGGGCCTGACACCTTCAGGGCCGTGCAGGGACGGATCGCCGGGCCGACCAGGTGGACGTGGACTGGACGGAACACCGGGTGTAAATCTTTTTCTCTACCTTGATCAAGTTACGATGAAGGGCAGCCTGCGGATCGACCTTACAGGGGGCAAGGGCGGTGACGGTGGCGATGGCGGCATTGGTGGAAGCGGCAGTCCCGGAACAGTGCACTGCACTGGTGGAAATGGATCGAATGGTGGAGACGCCGGAAAAGGCGGAAACGGAGCCGACGGCGGTACCCTCATGTTCAATAGCAAGCGCACACCCAAGTTCGACGAGTGGGTGCAAATCAAGAAAATAGTTGTTGCCAATGGAGGCGGATACGCCGGACAGCCCGGCAAAGCGGGCTACCATGGTTCAGCAGGATTAGGGCCCTCTCGAAAAAATGGTAAGGATGGAATTCCCGGTATGGACAGTACCCGTGGAAATTCCGGAATAAACGGCTCGGTCCGGGTTGAATAATTTTTTGCAATGGAAAAACGCTGGCTCTTCAAAGAAATCCCCGTCCGTGAAAAGGTGGAAGAACTTTCACAGGCCATTAATATTAATAGCAGCCTGTCAGCGATTTTGCTCCAGCGTGACATTGACACTTTTGATAAAGCAAAGAAATTCTTTCGGCCAGCTTTAGATCATCTGCACGATCCTTTCACGATGAAAGACATGGAGGCCGCTGTGTTGCGGCTGAAGTCAGCGATTGATGCCGGTGAAAAAATTCTGGTGTACGGCGATTATGATGTGGATGGCACGACGTCAGTAGCGCTGGTCTACAGTTATCTCAAAACATTCTACCCCAACTGCGCAGCCTATATCCCCGATCGATACGCGGAAGGTTATGGTATCTCACAGACTGGTATTGAGTGGGCTGCCCAAAACGGTTTCTCACTGGTAGTCGCGCTGGATTGTGGTATCAAATCATCGGAGCTGATCGACCTGGCAAAAACAAAAGGAGTCGAATTTATCATCTGCGACCACCATTTACCAGACGAAAACATTCCTGCAGCGATCGCTGTATTGGATCCAAAAAGAAAAGATTGCGCCTATCCCTATAAAGAATTGAGCGGCTGCGGAATTGGATTCAAATTCATGCAAGCCTATGCGCGTCGCTACCGGAAAGAAGAAGAACTTTATCAGTACCTGGACCTCGTGGCCGTGAGCATTGCGTCGGATATCGTTCCGATTTTGGATGAAAACCGCGTGCTGGCTTATTATGGCCTGAAGAAATTAAATGAGAATCCATCACCGGGTCTGAAAGCATTGAAAGACATCGCCGCGATTAAGAATGACCTTGATGTTTCAGGTATCGTGTTTACGCTGGGCCCCCGGATTAATGCCGCAGGTCGCGTAGCGCACGGCAGTGCCGCCGTTGATCTCCTGATATCCGCATCAGAAGATGAAGCTAACGAACTGGCGGGCCATGTGAACCTCAACAACGACCTTCGCCGCCAATTCGATATGGACATTACCGAAGAGGCGATCGCCATGATCGAGGGGAACGACAGTCTCAGGCATGCAAAATCAACAGTACTTTTTAAGAATACCTGGCATAAAGGTGTAATTGGCATAGTTGCTGCTCGGTGTGTAGAGAAATACTATCGCCCCACTGTGATATTAACTGAATCCAACAATAAAATAACTGGCTCCGCCCGCAGTGTCCATGGATTTGACTTGTATAATGCAATCCTTGAATGCAGCGACCTGCTGGAGAAATTCGGTGGTCACAAGTACGCCGCCGGCCTGACACTCGACATTCAGAACCTGGAACCGTTTCAGCGGAAATTTGAAGAAGTGGTGTCCTCGACCATTACAGAAGATATGCTGACGCCGGTAATCGATGTGGACATCCCGCTTCACTTTGATTCTATCACACCGAAGTTTGTCAATGTGCTGAAACAAATGGCGCCGTTTGGTCCTGAAAACCCACGACCGTTGTTTGAAGCATCCGGGATTTTCGTCTTCAACTCTTTGTCGAGTTTCAGAGACAGGCACGTACGATTCCTGGCAGCGCAAGAGGGAAGCGACAATGTATTTCAGACGGTCGGCTTTGATATGGCGGACCATTATCAACGACTGTCGCGACGCGATCCATTCAAGATGATCTTTACCGTCGAAGAGAATACTTTCAATGGAAACACGTCGGTTCAATTGCGGATCAAGGACATTAAATTTTTGTAAGCATGATTTTGCGGGCTGAGCATTTGATGAAGAAGTATAAAACCCGAACGGTCGTCAATGATGTGTCGGTTCAAGTGGCGCAGGGAGAAATCGTTGGATTGTTGGGACCCAATGGCGCCGGCAAGACCACATCGTTTTATATGATCGTGGGTTTGATCAAGCCGAATGAAGGTCACATTTTTTTGGACGACGAAGACATCACCGCATTACCGATGTATCAACGCGCGCGCAAAGGGCTGGGGTACCTGGCACAGGAGGCGTCGGTGTTCCGGAAACTGACGGTTGAGGAAAACATCATGTCAGTCCTGGAAATGCGCGATTCAACCCACGCCGAGCGAAAAGCTAAGGTCGATGAGCTGATTGAAGAATTCAGTCTTCATAAAGTGAGAAAGAATCGGGGTATGTCGCTTTCGGGCGGTGAGCGCCGAAGGACCGAGATTGCGCGAGCCCTCGCGGTCGATCCAAAGTTTGTTCTCCTCGATGAACCATTCGCCGGGGTTGACCCAATTGCCGTGGAAGAAATCCAATCGATTGTCGCGAAGCTGAAAAATAAAAACATTGGAATCCTCATCACCGACCACAACGTCGATGAGACGCTATCCATCACCGACCGCGCATACCTGATGGTAGACGGCAAACTCTTTAAGTCCGGTTCGGCGGAAGACCTGGCCAACGATCCGCAGGTTCGTAAAGTCTACCTCGGCCAGAATTTCGAGTTGCGCCGCTCAAAGGTCACATTTCAGAATACGAATCAGTAAGATTCTACTTCCGTATTTTTTTGTTGAAGGTCCCTTTATCCCGGAAGGAGCACGCCCCGATCCTGAAAGTTTTGGTTATTTTTGAAGTTACTGCACTTTCAATATGGGATTGATCAACTCGATAATGACCTGGGTGATGAAAAAGCGAATTCATCAGATTGAGCTTTTTCTGAAGTATCCCCATGAAGTGCAGGAGGAGATCTTTAAAAAGAATATATCGACGGCGCGGTTAACAGAATTCGGAAAGTCGTTTGACTTTTCCAGCATTCAGACCTATGAGCAATATCGCGAGCGCGTTCCCATCCATACGTACGAGCAAACCTTTCCTTACATCGAGCGCCTCATGCGCGGCGAGCAGAACATTCTCTGGCCGACGGAGATCAAATGGTTTTCGAAGTCATCGGGCACCACCAACGCTCGAAGTAAGTTTATTCCTGTTTCACAAGAGGCATTGGATGATTGCCATTTCAAAGGCGGCAAGGATCTTCTGTCCATCTATGTAAACAACTATCCGGATACGATGCTCTTTGATGGCAAAGGGATCGCCGTCGGTGGCACCGCCCAGACCAACGAATTTGATCCGAGCGCTTCCTCTTTTTACGGCGATGTTTCCGCAGTGATCATGCAGAACCTTCCGCCCTGGGCTCAGTTTATTCGTACGCCCAGCCTGGAGACGGCTTTAATGAGCAACTGGGAAGACAAGATCGAGCGCATGGCACGCGAGACATCGGCGGAAAATGTTACCTACCTGGCGGGTGTTCCCACCTGGACGGTACTGCTGCTGCAGCGCGTTGCTGAAATCATGGGAAAAGAAAACGTGCTGGAAGTTTGGCCGAACCTGGAAGTATTTTTCCACGGTGCCGTGGCCTTCACGCCGTATAGAACACTATTCAAATCGCTCATTCCTTCTGAACGCATGCGATATTGGGAAACCTACAATGCAAGCGAAGGTTTCTTCGGTATCCAGGACCAACGCGACTCGGAGGAAATGCTGCTCATGCTGGACTACGGAATTTTTTACGAGTTCCTTCCTGTCGACGAACTCGATAATAAAAACCCAAAAGCGATCCGCCTCCATGAAGTAGAACTGAATAAGAACTATGTCATGATCATATCCACCAATGCCGGATTGTGGCGCTACAATTTGGGGGACACGGTAAAGTTTACTTCGTTGTCGCCGTATCGAATAAAAATTTCAGGCCGGACAAAACATTTCATCAACGCGTTTGGCGAGGAGGTGATTGTTGAGAACGCCGAGCAAGCCATCACGACCGCTTGTGAAAAAACCGGCGCCGTTATTGACAACTTTACCGCCGCCCCGATCTTCCTGCGGGAAGGAAAGAAGGGCGGCCACGAGTGGATTGTGGAATTCAAAGTAAAGCCGTCGAACATGGAGTCCTTCAAGAAAACACTCGACGACGCGCTTCGCTCCATAAACTCCGATTATGACGCCAAGCGCATGCACGACCTCGCGCTGATCGCGCCCACCGTCCATTCGGTGGAGGAAGGCACATTCTACAATTGGATGAAGCGGAAAGGAAAACTTGGCGGTCAGAACAAAGTACCACGGCTTTCAAACTCGCGCGAGTACGTCGAAGACATATTGAAGATGCTTGCTGAAGCATAGGTCTTTCAACCGATTTGTAATATGGCCATCCCCAAAAAAACTTCTCCCGCGCGACAAAAAACTTCGGCCAAGAAAAAGCCGGAAAAGAAACAGCCGCCCGCCAGGGGTAATAAAGAACTTGACGTCATTTTTAAAACCCTGCGTCCCTTACTGAAAGCCTACGAACCGCCATTCACCTCGCGGGCCAACAGCGACTCGGGATTTGATTTGTGGTCTGAAAAGGAAGTGATGTTTGCCGGCAAACTCCGAAAGGAAGTCTACTTTGCAGCAGTGATGAAGCAAGGTAATTACGTGGGTTTTTACTACATGCCGATCTACATAGAGCCAGCCATAACAGCTGAAATCAAACCAGAGCTCCTGAAGACATTAAAGGGCAAGAGCTGTTTTCACATTCGTAAACTCGACGAGAAAGTATTGCAGCAGATCAAAGATGCGCTGAAGTCGGGACTAGCGCTGTACAAAAAAAGAGGATGGGTATAAGCCATCCTCTTTTTATTTGGAGTTAATGCTTCGTTATTTCTTCACAATGGTAAAGGTGCTCTCACTCAATATTTCCATGGGAACGTTCATATCCTCCGGAATCATACCGCCGGCAAGAAGCGTCATATTTCCCTTGATCTCTGACAGCGATTTCAATTCAGTGGGCCAGCCAGATTTGGTATCGACTTTGGCTTTGATCGCCTGACGGCCATTCAGATCCGCTTTAGTTTTGATGCCATTGGGGAGCGACGTTATTTTTTCTTTATCGGTGGTAGCCACGGTGCCGTCACTATCCAGGCTGGCAATATTTCCGTCGAGCGAAGAATAGGTCCAGGTGTTTTGAACAACCATCGGAAACGAAGAAGCGGTTGATGTTGAGTTTTTCCAGGTGGCTCCCACGTCTACCTTGGCTTCGGGATAGTTTGCCAGCGCCATCTCGAGACTTGCCTTGATGGCGTTCTCGCCCAACGACTGCTGCATGGATTGTTTCATTTGTATCTGACGAGCTGAATCCAATCCTAAAGAACCAAACCCGGAATACAGGTTGTCCGTGTTCTCTACTTTTTGAACCACGCCCTGACGGGTGAGGTAAACGTAGAATGTTTTTCCCATCATGGCCTTCACCATTTTGTTCTGCACGTTGTCATCGGATCCTTTGCTGTCAAGGGTAACATCGCCGGTGAACGGGGACTTGGTAACCATTTTCAGATTCGTATAGGAGGTCTCGATTTTAGCGCCGGTAGCATTCACCTCAACAATCTTGAAGAGGATAGCGCCTTGCAGGTCGACATCAATTTTCATTTCGCCCATACCGGGTATATCCTGCTTGATGTGCTGGGTAGACACCTGATTCAATTCGTACTGGTCTCCAACTTTAAAAATATATTCAAGCTTGATGCTTTTTACCGGGTAAGTAAACGCGGCCAGCAGAATAAATGCCACCGGAAGAAGTGCAACGCGGATCTTTTTCATAAAATGCTTTAGTTAATGGTATTGGTGTGTAATATCGGAAAAGGATTACAGATTTGAAGCGATCATTTTTTAATGCGCGTCGACAACGCCTAGTTTTCAGAAAAAACTTTCCTGGAGTCTGTTAATGCAGTTTCTAAATCGGCGATCCGTTGTTGATACTCACGTTCTTTTCTTGACATCGCTTCCTGCGTCGCAGTGAGCTCTTCCAGGTTTTGTCGCATTTCTTCTTCGTTTGCACGAAGTTCCTCCGACATCGTTTGAGCCTGGTCGAGAAGTTTCTTCGTGCGTTGATTGATGGTGTCATTCATGATAAAAGACGCCAGCGATTCGGAAACTTTCTCCAGCAATTCAAGGTGATGAGGCTCGAGTTCCCGGAACGACGCCAGCTCCAGCACAGCGACAGTCCCCTGGTTCGTCTTGACGGGCATGACGACCAGTACGCGGGGTGGCGCTTCGCCAAGACCCGAAGTAATTTGGAGGTAGGCCTTAGGAATTTGTTTCAAATACAACAATTCGCCTTCCTGGAATGCCTGACCCAACAGCCCTTCACCAATATCAAAAGTCTTTTCCAGAAATTTCTTTCGCTCGTAGGCGTAGCTCGCAGCCAGTACCAGACTCTTCGTTCCATCCTGTGCTTCGGCTACGACAAACAGTCCACCCTGATTAAGATTCATTTCCTTGATCAGCGTGGAGAGCCATTGGTCATACAAGTTGGTTCCTTTTTCCGTACCCTGGAGGATGGCCGAGAGCGTGGCAACGCCTTTCGCTACCCAGTTACGCTCTTCGTCTTTAGACCGGGATACCTCAAGTTCCTCCAGTGTTTTTCTTAACTCATCTTCGTTCTTTTTGAGCGCGGTGTTTTTCTCGAGCGCGTCTTTCAACAACACCTGCGTTTGCTGATCATAGCGATTGCCGATGCTAAACATAAATCCCGCCGCCGCCAGAACAATGATCATCAACACCACGGCGTCTTCTTGAATGATTCCATAACCATTCATATTTAATCCGAGGCTTTGTGGATCGACGCCAAACCAGGTGTGAATGGGATCAAAGGCAAAGCACAGCAGGATGATGAATGTTACCGCACCAATCACGTGTCGACGTTCGCTGGGAATAAACATAGCGAAGGGCAGGACAACGGATCCAACCATAATCATTCGTGGGGTCGCATAAAGCAAAATGCTGATGTCTTTAGGGTCGCCGAATTTTTGCGAGATATTCAGCAGGAACAATCCCACCGCCGGCACCAGGCAGGTGATCAACCTGGCAAGGCGCGTCCGCTCAATGGCATTAAAAAACCAGATCGTACCCGCAACGATCAACATACCAAAGATTGGTACAAGGGTAGTATGAGGTCGAAACAGGAATGCTCCCAAAAAGAACAGGTTGACGATGGCGATAACGAGCCCTAATCGGTTCGACCAAACAATTCTTCGGGCGAGGCGAAAATCAGAATCGTCAGTAACACCCAGATAAGAAATACTTTTCCAAAGATCCATAGGTAACAGTTTTTCACAACCCCCACATCCAGCCCGGCGAATTTACAATTAATTGAGAAATCACCTGTATGTTTGCGCTCCGATAATGCCTTGCGCAAATGAAAAAATTAAAGCTGGAAGAACTCGGTCGAATTACGATCGACGAATTTAAAGGCGCTGAAAAAATGCCCATCGTTCTCCTGCTGGATAACATCAGAAGTTTGCACAACGTAGGTTCCTCTTTTCGGACGGCGGATGCTTTCCGGGTTGAGAAAATATTTCTTACGGGAATTACAGGAACCCCACCCAATCGTGAAATTCATAAAACAGCGCTGGGCGCTACCGAATCCGTTGATTGGAGCTACCATGAAAATCCGGCCGCGCAGGTTCAGCAGCTTAAGGACGCAGGTTATCAAATTGTCGTAATCGAGCAAACCACCTCCAGCCGCCCATTGCAAGAATTCCGTCCTGACATTGGCAAGAAGTACTGCTTTGTATTTGGCAACGAAGTTAACGGCGTGAGCGAAGAAGTCATTGCCATGGCCGATGATGCTCTTGAAATTCCGCAGTCAGGTACGAAACACTCACTGAATGTTTCGGTTTGCCTCGGTCTCGTCGTGTGGGAAGTTTTTAAGAAACTGAAACTCTAACGAGCTTACTCCGCTTTTACATTCATTTCTTCTAACCTTCGTTCGATCGTCTTGATGAGTGGCGTGGCCAGCACATGCTGTGCAGAGTCAAGACTAAGCGCTTTGTTGAGGTCAGCCCTCGAGAGATCATAATTTTTTTCAGCGTGGTGAAGGAACCCACGCTGCACATAGGCCGTGGGCAGTGATGGGTTAAGCGCAATTAAGGCGTCGAGTTCTTTCAATGCGCCCTTCGTATTTTTTTGCATCAGGAACAGCGCAGCCTTGTTCAACCGGGGATAAGGATTGACTTTGTCCAATTGAATGGCCTTGTTGTAGTAAACGATCGCGTTCAACGAGTCTCCAGCGCGGAAGTAAGCGTATCCTAACTCCGCATGTGCTCTTCCTTTCTCCTGGGTTCCGCAAGCACCAGATGGATCTTCTTTGATGGCTTTTAAAAAATGAGGTATGGCTTTTTCATAATCGCCTTTGTCGATTTCCGTGGAGGCGTTTTGAAAATGGACTTCGGCTTTAGTGGGTTTCTTTTGATCGTCCTCTATCGGCGACTGTAAAACGATCGAAAAAAGAACCAGTAAGAAATTCATTGATTGAAGGTAGTAAAATTCAGGTTTCTGTTGATGCTCTTCTGGAGGAGAGCATCAACATTTTCCTGATCGCCAATCAATCTCTTCTTGGCATTTTGTCTTTGCTGTTGGCAGCCATCCAGGCAAAGAAGGCCACCATGACGGAGTTTTGTTTTAAATCGGATTCGATCGCTTTGTCGTAGAGGTCAAGCGTCGTGTGGTGGGTTCGGGTTCCGTACTCAATGGGATCCTGGATGAACTGGAAACCAGGAAGGCCGATGGCATCAAACGCAATGTGATCCGTAGCGCCCGTGTTTTGCAAGGTGAGGGTTGAAGCGCCCATTTTGTTGAAAGGTTTAAGCCATTCGCGGAAGTAAGGCGCGATCTTTTCGTTGCCCTGCAGGAAAACACCGCGGAACCTTCCTGTACCGTTGTCCACATTGAAGTAGACGGAAAAATTCTCCGCGGCTGGTTTCAATTTCATGGAGTCGTAAGGATAGCTCTTGTCGAGGCGTTCGCCGAACGTTCTTTTTACGTAGGACTGCGATCCGATCAATCCTTGCTCCTCTCCGCCCCATAGTCCGATGCGAATCGTGCGACGGGGATTAAGGTCCAGCGTCTTGAGAATCCGCATCGCTTCGAGCATCACTGCTGATCCGGCGGCGTTGTCGGTCGTTCCTGTGCTGCTGTGCCACGAATCCAGGTGCGCGCCGATCATCACCACTTCGTCTTTCAGATCAGTTCCCGGTATCTCACCAATCACATTAAACCCTGACGCCGTAGGTGTGAATTCAACTTCCAGTGTCAAATCAAGTTTTACGCTTTGGCCTTTCTGAATTTGCCGAACCATCTGATTGTAGTGCTCTGACGCGACAACAATCTGCGGAAGTATTTTGGGCGCCTTTTCTTTATACACTGCCACACGCTGAGCGAATGGTGTTTCGGCAGGATAAGGAACCGTGGCTCCGGTCACAGAGAATGTACCATCTTCAAAGCGCGTTCCGACTTCGACAACGGCAACGGCACCTTCCTCCTGGCACAACGCCCATTTTAAATAGGCAAGTCTTTGCGGCTGCGCTGCCGGACGGAATCGCCGGGCACTCATCGCGTCGCTCGCACCTGCGTTGGCCATTTGCAACAACGTCGAATCCGTGAGGCGCGTGGCGTCAGGCTTGAAGCCAAGCTTAACAGGAGACGGTAAACTGAACAATACAATCTTTCCTTTCAATTTTCCTTTATAGCGTTGGATGTCTTCTTCCTTCTGAACATCGAGGTAAATGGCTTCAGCCTGAACGGGACCTTTTACACCAGGAGACCAGGCTTTTGGATAGGCTGTCAGCGGGAAGTAAAAAGGTGACGTGCTTTGAAGGCTGAATTTTTTGACTTGCCAGCCGCGACCAAAATCTTCTCCCCACACATCCAGGTGCGCATTTTGAATACCCCAGGATTGAAGACTGCTCACCGCATAGTCAGCCGCTTTTTTGAAGCCGGGAGAATTCGTAAGGCGCGGCCCGTTGACATCGGTTAACATGCCAAGAATCTCCATCACTTTGGATTGCTTCAAGCCTTCATTTTTGAATTTCGACACCATGGCGGTGTCCACTTTTTCTATGGACTGACTCGCAGCCACCAGTGGAACAGCCAACAACAGGATCAGTAAATTTGTCTTCATGCATTTCAGGTTAATGAGAACCAAAAGTAACGCGTCACCAGAAATTGGATATTACCGTTTAAGGAATAGGAGCATGACCAACGTTTACATTAAATTGAGTGTCCAAGAATTATGAATAAAGTTTTGATTTTTGTTTGTGCGCTGGCGTTTACGGGATGTGAGTATGATAACCTCAACGCATGTTATGATCCGGACCTGAGAAATCCGCAGGGCCCTTGTCCTGAAGTCGTACTACCGGTTTGCGGTTGCGATGGCATCACGTATGAAAATTCCTGTCATGCGAAGAACGCAGGTCTTTTGCAGTGGGCAGAAGGCGAGTGCCCATAGCGGTTATTTCTTTGCCGCCGCCGACAGTACAATTTGCTTTTTGGAAAGGTAAATATTCCAGACGCCTTTAAGATTTTCTGCACCATCCGGCATGGGCTCCACCACCGGTCTGGAGTAAAGCAAGGAATCGTACTGCGTGGGATCATTTGGTTTGTGGATCCGCTGCACATTGTCCTGAAGGGAGCCTGTCGCTATTCCTGAGACGTACGCTTCAATAAGTTGTTGTTCAATATCGCCGGCGTCGGGCGCTCCCGGAACCATCCATTTAATTTTCACGCGATAGCGATTGCTTATCGAATCCAGCTTTGTCACATCGAACCTGTTTTTCTCCAGGATATCGAAAACGACACGTCCCTGCTCCAGCGCGGCCATGTTTATCTCCGAGTCCGTCATCTGAACAATCTTGTTTTGTTCCATGCCCTCTTTCATTTTCTTTCGTTGCTCATCCGACAGCGATCCGCCGCAAGCGGTCAGCAGCAGGAGGAGGAAAAACATTTCTGTTCGTTTCATGGCTTGATGGTTAATCGACTTTTTCCAATCGACAAAGTTCACAACAGAAATTCAATCTCCAAATCCCGGAGCCAGTACAAAATTCACCCATAGAATTTTTGAGGTATTCCTTACCTTTGTCCCCTGATTTTAGAGTATGATCGAAAAACTGGAAGAAATAAAGCTCAGATTTGAAGATGTCGGCCTATTGTTGGCACAGCCTGATTCTGTCAGCGACATGAAGAAATTCTCGCAGCTGAGCAAGGAATACAAGGATTTGGAAAAAATCGTCCTTAAATACAGACAGTTTAGCGATGCCCGAATGCAGATGCAGCACGCCAAGGAAGTGCTGGAGAAAGAAAAGGACGCAGAGCTGCGCGAATTGGCAAAAATGGAGATCGATGAATTGGGCCCGAAGATCGACTCGTTTGAGGCTGAGTTGAAAGAACTTCTCATCCCCAAAGATCCGAATGACGATAAGAATGTATTGCTTGAAATCCGCGCTGGAACGGGTGGCGATGAAGCCGCTTTGTTCGCCGGGGATCTTTGGCGGATGTATCAGCGCTTCTGTGATAAGCGCGGCTTAAAAATGACCGTACTCGATGTGACTGAAGGAACCGCCGGCGGATACAAAGAAGTGATCAGCAGTGTCAGCGGCGATGGCGCGTACGGCCTGCTAAAGTTTGAATCAGGCGTTCACCGTGTGCAACGTGTACCGGCCACCGAACAACAAGGCCGGGTACATACGTCGGCCGCGTCTGTGGTGGCGCTACCCGAAGTGGAAGATGTTGAAGAAGTCGTGATCAACCCAGCCGATATCGAAGTTCAAACAGCACGTTCCAGTGGCGCGGGCGGGCAGAACGTTAACAAGGTGGAAACAAAGGTCCAGCTCACCCATAAACCTTCGGGTATCGTGATCACCTGCCAGGTCGAGCGGTCTCAGCATGGCAACCGTGAGCGCGCGATGCAGATGCTGAAGACGAAGTTGTATGAGATCGAAGTTGAGAAGCAGGCCAGCGAAATAGGCGCCGCGCGGCGTTCGCTGGTGAGGAGTGGTGACCGGTCTGAAAAAATCAGAACCTATAACTATCCACAAAGTCGCGTTACCGATCACCGCATTGGATACACGGTATACAATCTTCCCGCGGTCATGAATGGTGACCTTGAGGATTTCGTCGAGCAACTTCGCATTGCCGACAGCGCTGAAAAGATGGCTGAGGGAGCAGGATAATCAAACGCTCTATAAGCTCGCCAGGATAAGCTTGATATCGGTCTCGCCGCTAAAAGACTTCCTCAGTCTCCCCGTTTCGTCGTAGATGTATACGGAAGGCGCATCGATGGGCCCGAAGGCATTGATCACCTCATTCACTGTCGTGATGCCGAAGTATACATTCGGAAGTGACTTGAACTTATAGTCCACCGAAAACTTTTCAACGTCGTACATCGGCGGTGATGAGATAAAGTACAGCTGGTATTCTTTAAAGGCATCCAGGTTATTTCGAATTTGTGTCGCTTCGCGCTGGCAGTGATCGCAATCGGGCTGAAACATCACCAATACCGCTTTTCCGCTGACGTACTTCATGGCCTGGATAGTCCCGTCCGTTTTGGTGATCACCATGGCTGGTAGATCATTGACGACGGGTTGCGTCACTTCTTTTTTCTTCGCACAAGCGAGACACAAAACAGCGAAAACCAAAAATTTCAATTTCATAGGGTAAAAGTAATGATGCGGTAAATAACATAGGCCACCATGGAAACACTTCCGTAGAGTTTAATCACTTTCCTGCGGTTTTGAACGTCTTCCCACCAAAGCATCACCCAGGGTTTCAGCAACCCGATCGCCAAAAAGATAAGTGCCGTGATACTGATGTAGAGAAAAAGATGGCTCACACTTTTCATAGTTTAAAAATAGCAGAAATATTCAAGGCGGTATTTGCAAGGAGTTTTTGCGGCCGTGTATCTTTGCTGCCTTTCTGTTGCAATAGCAAGTCAGGTAGATGCGGGCGAGCGATTTTTTGAGCATTTATAAAGCGGATAGTTTAGTCAAGACTGTGGCCGCGGGGATTCATACGCCCGATCAGAAAAATCTTCACCTCAAAGGTCTCTCCGGAAGTTTGGATGCGGTGCTGGTGGCCGCGACCTTCAAGTTGCATCCGCACGATTTTGTGATCGTGTTATCCGATCGCGAGGAAGCCGCCTATTTTCAGAATGACCTTCAGAACCTTTTGGAGCGGGAGATTTTGATTTTCCCCATGTCATACAAGCGGCCTTATGAATATGTGGAGACCGAGAACGCCAACATTCTCATGCGGGCAGAAGTGCTTAACCGGCTCTCTAATAAGACAACGGCGGAAATAATTGTCACCTATCCGGAAGCGCTCGTCGAGAAAGTGATCACGAAAAGATCACTGGCTTCGAACACCTTTCAGGTTAAAGTCGGCGAAAAGTTGGACACGGGCTTTCTGGAAGAATTCCTGCACAACTATGATTTCGAAAAAACAGATTTTGTTTACGAAGCAGGGCAGTTTGCCGTTCGCGGTGGCATCATCGACGTGTTTTCATTTGCCTATGAATTGCCCTATCGCATCGAGTTGTTTGGAAACGAAGTGGATAGCATCCGCACGTTTGAACCGGGGTCTCAGCTGTCGGTGGAAACGCTGGATAAAGTAAATATCATTCCCGATGTTCAGACCCGGTTAATGCAGGAAGAACGACAATCGTTCCTGGAGTTCATCGCGCCGTCGAGCAAGATCTGGTTCAAGGATATTCAGCTAACCAGTGATACCATCCAGAAAGGATTTGATAAAGCGCACAGTTCATTCGATAAAATCATAAAAGCTACCGGCGCGCACGTCGTGTCGACGCCTGAAAAAATATTTGATACGGCAGATTCATTCCGCAGCCGCGTGAGCGCATTTACTTGTATTGAATTTGGAAGCCGATTTGAAGGTACGCCCACACAGAGTTTCTCTTTTCAATCGTCGGCGCAGCCGTCCTTCAATAAAAATTTTGAGTTGCTCACCGCCAACCTGTTCGATCACCAGTCAAACGCATTCAGCAATTTCATTGCGGCGGATATGCCTAAGCAGATTGAGCGACTGCAGGGAATTTTTGAGGAGATCAACGCCGAGCTCAAATTTCAATCGATCGACTTTTCCCTTCGGCAAGGTTTTGTGGACCATAACCTGAAACTGGTTTGCTACACCGATCACCAGATTTTTGAGCGCTATCACCGCTACCGCGCCAAGGAGCGGTTCACGAAATCAAAGGCTTTGACCTTGCGTGAACTCCAAACGTTGTCGCCGGGAGATTTTGTAACGCACATCGACTACGGCATCGCGAAGTTCGCCGGGCTGGAAAAACGTGAAGTAAATGGCCACGAGCAGGAAGCTATCCGGCTGGTCTATCGCGATGACGATTTGCTGTATGTCAGCATTCACGCGCTGCATAAGATTTCCAAGTATTCCGGTAAAGAAGGTACGCCGCCGCTCATCAGCAAGCTCGGCTCGCAGGAATGGGAAACGAAGAAATCGAAAGTCAAGAAGCGGGTAAAAGACATTGCAAAAGAATTGATCGAGCTGTACGCCAAACGGAAAACCGCTCCCGGCTATGCCTTCGCGCACGACAGCTTTTTGCAGGCTGAACTGGAATCGTCGTTTATGTACGAGGATACGCCAGACCAAGCCCGCGCGACCGAAGATGTAAAGAAAGACATGCAGACACCTCACCCGATGGATCGATTGATCTGCGGTGATGTAGGCTTTGGTAAAACAGAAGTAGCGATCCGCGCAGCCTTTAAAGCAGCGACGGAAGGCAAGCAAGTCGCCGTGCTCGTGCCGACTACAATTTTGGCGATGCAGCACAATCGTACCTTCAGCGAGCGACTGGCCAATCTCCCGGTAAAAATCGACTATGTGTCACGCTTTAAATCCGACAAAGAGATTAAGCAGATTTTGGCGGATGTAAGGGAAGGAAAAATTGATATTCTCATTGGGACGCATCGCATCGTCAGTAAGGATGTGGTATTTAAGGAGCTCGGCCTTTTGATTATCGACGAAGAGCAAAAATTCGGCGTGAAAGTAAAAGACCGCCTCAAAGAGTTGAAGGTAAGTGTCGATGTGTTGACGCTTACCGCGACGCCCATTCCAAGAACGCTGCATTTCTCGCTGATGGGCGCCCGCGACCTAAGTATTATTTCAACAGCGCCGCCGAATCGTCAACCGGTTACGACGGAGCTTCATACGTTCAATGAAGCGATCATACGCGATGCGGTAAGTCATGAGTTGCGTCGTGGCGGACAAGTGTTTTTTGTGCACAATCGCATCAGCGACATTGAAGAAATAGCCAACGTCATTTATCGACTCGTGCCGGACTCGCGCATCGGTGTCGCACATGGACAAATGGAAGGAGACCGCCTTGAAAAGGTGATGTTAAAATTCATCGACGGTGAATACGATGTGTTGGTTTCCACGAACATTATCGAATCGGGTTTGGATATCCCCAATGCCAACACCATTATGATCAACCAGGCGCACATGTTTGGGTTATCCGATCTGCATCAAATGCGCGGTCGTGTTGGAAGATCGAACAAGAAAGCATTTTGCTACCTGCTTACACCACCCGCTTCCGTGTTGACTTCCGACTCGCGGAAACGCCTTGCGGCGCTCGAAGAATTTTCTGAATTGGGCGATGGCTTTAAAGTCGCCATGCGCGATCTGGATATTCGTGGTGCCGGAAATTTATTGGGTGCCGAACAGACAGGTTTCATCAGCGACCTGGGATTTGAAACGTACCATAAAATTCTGGACGACGCGATTCAGGAATTGAAAGAATCTGATTTCAAAGAATTGTTTTCGGAAGAACTTGCCGCCAAGGCGAAGATCATTGTGCAGGACTGCGTGATCGAAACCGACCTGGAAATTCTGATCCCGGAAGAGTACGTGAACAGCACGACGGAAAGGCTTCAACTGTATTCTCGCCTTGATAACATAAAAGATGAATCGCAGCTCGAAGCTTTCGGCGTGGAAATAAAAGATCGATTTGGTCCGCTTCCCGCGTCGGTGGAGGAACTCGTGAATTCGGTGCGATTGCGCTGGCTGGGAGAAAAACTTGGTTTTGAAAAACTAAGCCTGAAGAATGAAAAGCTAAGAGCCTACTTTATTACAACCAACGACCAGTACTTCAACTCTGAAATTTTTGGCAAAATTCTATCCTTTGTTCAGGCCCATTCCAGGCGGTGCAAAGTGAAGGATACAGCAGGGAAAGCCATGCTTATCATTGAAGACATTAAAACAGTGGATTCGGCAATTGAGCTCCTTACCCTGATGTCGGGTCAGGAGAGTAGATCTTCCAAGGAGATTCTTTCCAAGTAGGGTTTCAGACCCGTGGTGTGATCGAAGGCGTTAATCATCAGCACCTTTTGGTATTTCGGCGAATAAAAAACTTCTACAAAGAACCCTTCGGTATAGTAGAGGAAAACCTTGCAATCCGCTAACTGGCGCTGCATCAAGTAGTTCGCCTGAAACGTGATCACATCACATTTCTTTTCGAAGGGCATTACGCGGAAATTGTCGAGGGTAATCATGTTTCCAATCTTGTTTTGCCTAACCCCTCACAATTCTGTGCCACCGCCGGTTTAACGCTAAAAAAGGCAATTAAACCCCAATCTCTTCCGTTCGACTTCCCAAAACTGGAGACTCCCTTCCCGAAACAATACCGCTTTGGAATTGACGTTTTATCGACGCACCTGTTCCCTGCATCAAAGATTCGCGTTTAACCCGCGACTGCTTGGAAAACATGGTTTTAAAGCGTTAATTAGCAGTTCGTTTAAAATCGAAAATGAAAATGAAGTATTCTTTCAGGGTTCTTGTTTATCTCGTGGGTGGATCGGTTGCCCTGTCTGCCTGCTCACTTTTTGGAGGCAAAGGCGGTAAGCCTACAGCCCAAAACCCCGGTCAGGTAAGCTCCGCCACAGGCTTGGCTTATAATGACGAAGATCAGGGCGGCTTTATGGTTAATCCCTACGAAGGACAGCCCGACGCTCCTAACATGGTATTTATTGAAGGAGGTCGTGCCGTAATGGGATCCTTCGAAGAGGATGTTATGTCGTATCGCGACAACGTTGAAAGAACGGTTTCAGTGGCATCATTCTACATGGATGAAACTGAGATCGCCAACATCCACTGGTTGGAATACATGCACTACCTGGCGAAGGATTCTTCGCAGGAAGCCTATCAGGCAGCTTTGCCCGATACAACCGTGTGGGTAGGAAAGCTGGCCTTCAACGACCCTTATGTTGAACATTATCTCCGCTACCCTGGATTCCGCTACTTCCCTGTTGTGGGTGTAACGTGGAATCAGGCAAGCAAATACGCTGTGTGGAGAACCCGCGCAGTAAACATTAAACTGGCTGAAAACGCTGGTGAAGAATATGCGGAAAGCGATGGCCGCATTCCGTTGGAATCAGGAATTGTAGTTCCTGCTTACCGCCTGCCAACAGAAGCAGAATGGGAGTACGCTGCACAAGCTTTGATTGGAACGCAGTGGCTTGAAGAAATGCAAACCCACCAGCGCATCTATCCTTGGGATGGTCACGCTGTTCGTAACCCTTACGGAAAGCAAATGGGCTTCATGCTTGCCAACTTCAAGCGCGGTCGCGGTGACTATGCGGGTATCGCAGGTCGCTTGAACGATGGTGCGCTGATCACGTCATACATTTATGAATTCCCTCCTAACGATTACGGTCTGTATAACATGGCTGGTAACGTGAGCGAGTGGGTTCAGGATATTTATCGTCCGATGTCATTCCAGGATTTTGATGACCTCAACCCTATCCGTAGAGATGGTTTCCTCGATCCTTCTTCAGGTTACAATGGAGATTTCGAAAAGAATCCTGAGACCTTCACTTCGTTGATCACCGACCGCGCTCGCGTGTACAAAGGTGGTAGCTGGAAGGACGTAGCTTACTGGATGTCTCCTGGTACCAGAAGGTATCTTGATCAGGACTCCGCTACAGCGACTGTAGGTTTCCGTTGCGCTATGATTCGCGCCGGTTCAAACTACTAACCAAAGAAATTCTTTTGATAAGAAAGGCTGCCCCAACAGGGCGGCCTTTTTCTTTTCCTACATGATCGTGTGATTGACAAGGGGCACAATCCTGAATACCTTCCATCAAGCATTTTTACTCTTGAAGTTCAAGAGTGAGAGTTTGGTTAAACAAGTGCCTCCAGACGGGAGGCACTCAGTTTTTTAAGGCATTACGCTTTCGAATCAAATCCTGGATGATCAATTCGGCATGAACCCTGGAGTTCTCTATGAACCACTTATTCGTTTTAAGTCCGCCGCAGACAACACCCGCCAGGTAAACTCCTTCAGCGTTCGTTTCCATGGTCTCCTCCCGGTAAACAGGGGTGTGAAACTCATCCGACTGGAACTTGACGCCGCATGCCTCCATAAATGCGAATGGTGGCTGATATCCCGTCATGGCGAGTACGAAATCATTCTCCAAAGAAATGTTGCCCGCAGGCGTTTTGATTTCAACGGTGGTCGGAGTAATTGAGACGAGCTCGGACCGATAGTGTACTTTTATAGAGCCTTCCTTCAGTCGATTTTCAATATCAGGTTTTACCCAATACTTCACGCTGTCGCGAATAGAATCTTCGCGGATCACCATGGTGACATCAGCACCTTTGCGCCAGGTTTCAAGCGCAACATCCACGGCGGAGTTGGCAGCCCCCACGACAACTATTTTCTGAGCAAAGTAAGGATGAGGCTCATCGTAATAGTGCCTGACTTTCGGAAGGTCTTCGCCTGGAATATTGAGGAGGTATGGCAAGTCATAGAAGCCCAACGCCAGCACCATAGCGCTGGCGCTATAAGCTCCTTTCGTCGTTTGAATATGGTGAATGCCATTGCGCTTTGCGATTGAAGAGACTTCTTCATACAACTTTACCTGAAGGTCCCAGCTGGAGCAAACCCTTCGATAATATTCCAGCGCTTCAAAGCGATTGGGTTTCGGTTGATGCGAAATGAACGGTACACCACCGATTTCGAGCCGCTCAGAGGTGGAAAAGAAGGTCATGTTCAATGGATAGTGGAAAAGAGAATTCACCAGGCACCCCTTTTCAATGATCGTATAACTCAGGCCGGCCTTCTTGGCCTCAATGCCACAAGCCAGTCCGATGGGGCCAGCACCAATAATGATCAGATCGAACTTCTCCATTGCCGTAAAAGAATTTGACAATTCAACAATATTGACAAAAATTTGGGCCTCATTAACCTATTTAATATGAAAAAACTGAGTCTTATTCTCGTTTTCATTTCCGTTGTCGCGGCGACTGCGCAGAAAGCTATTACTGTGGAGGACTTCACCACCAAGAATACTTTTGTGCAGAAGTCTGTTCGCGGCATCAACTGGATGAACGACGGGAAGTTCTATTCCACACAAGAAGGGAACAAAGTTGTTAAGTACGACGTCACAAAAGGTCAGGTGGTAGAAACCATCCTGGATGGTGCGGCATTCAGCCCCGCACTGGAAGTTCAGGGATATACCTTTAGCGATGACGAAAAGAAAATCCTGATTCAAACAAAATTCGAAAACATCTACAGAAGATCATTCACGGCAGAATACTGGGTATATGATGTGGCCACCAAGGCGGTTCACAAACTTTCTGAAAACGGAAAGCAATCGTATGCCACGTTTTCACCGGATGGGACGCAAGTAGCATTCGCGCGCGCCAACAACCTCTTCGTTGTTAATCTCGGCGATTGGAGAGAAACTGCTGTAACGCAGGATGGCAAGACCAACAGCATTATTAACGGTAGCACCGACTGGGTCTACGAAGAAGAATTGAGTTTTGCGAAAGCATTCGAATGGTCGGCCGATGGAAAAAAGCTGGCGTACTACCGCTTTGATGAAACCAACGTAAAGGAATACACTTTGCAAAAGTGGAACAAGGGCCAACTCTATCCTGATAATTACAAGTACAAGTATCCCAAGGCAGGCGAAGCCAACTCTGTAGTCGAAATCTGGATCTATGATCTGGGCACTCAACAAAAAGTTAAGGTCGATATCGGAACAGAAAAGGACATTTATATTCCCCGCATTAACTGGACACGCGATGCAAACCTGCTTTCTGTAAGAAGAATGAGCCGCTTACAAAACAAGATGGAGGTGCTCCACGCGAATGCCACCACAGGTCAGTCGCAGGTTGTGTTGACCGAGAACAGCGACACCTACGTAGACATCGACTACTGCGATGACGTTATTTATTTGAAGGATGGAAAAAATTTCATTTACTCCAGCGAGAAGAGCGGTTACAAGCACCTCTACCTTTATTCCATGACAGGTTCGCTGATCAAGCAAATTACTACTGGTGAGTGGGAAGTAACACAGTTTGTCGGCGTCGATGAAAAAGCCAAGACGGTTTATTATTTGTCTACGGAAGGAGACCACCTCGATCAACAGTTTTACGCCATCGGGCTGGACGGTAGTAAGAAGACGAAGCTTTCCAAAGCAGCAGGTACGCACGCAGTGAACCTCAGCAGTGACAATCAATTCTACATTGGCTATCACAGCCAGGCAAATCAACCTTTGCAGGTGAGTCTTTACAAGACAAAAGGCAATGCTTTGATCAAAGTATTGGAATCCAACGATGCATTTAAGGCAACCATTCAAGAGTACGGTTTCGTTCCAAAAGAATTCTTCACCTATAAGTCAGCGGATGGCACAACGATGTTGGATGGCTACATGCTGAAGCCAAAGAGCTTTGATGCTACCAAACAGTATCCCGTTTTTGTCTATCAGTACAGCGGTCCACGCGCGTCGAGCGTACGTAACAACTTTGGCATCGATGCCTGGTATCAGATGCTCACACAGAAAGGATACGTTGTTGCTGTGCTGGACACCAGAGGCACAGGTTTCCGCGGAGAGAAATTCACGAAGCAGACCTACAAGCAACTTGGTAAGCTTGAATTAGAAGACCTGCTTGCAGGCGGAAAATTCTTGGCGAGCCTCGACTACGTTGATGACAGCCGACTGGGTATTTACGGTTGGAGCTTTGGTGGATATATGACTTCACTGGTGATGACGAAAGGCGCCGGAGTTTACAAAATGGGAATCGCGGGTGCTCCTGTAACGAACTGGAGATACTACGATAACATATACACCGAAAGATTCTTACAGCGTCCGCAAGACAATGCTTCAGGGTACGACGACAACTCGCCCACGACGTATGCCAACAAGCTCGAAGGAAACTTCCTGCTGATTCACGGCACTGGCGATGACAACGTTCACTTCCAAAACTCGGTAGCGTTAGAAGACGCGTTGATCCTGGCAGGAAAACAATTCCGCTCCTTCTACTATCCGGATGAACCGCATGGTATTCGTGGAGGCAAGAAGCGCCTTCACCTGATGACGATGATGACGGAATTTATTCTGGAAAATCTCTAATCAAGAAACTTTCAAAGGTCAGACATCACAAAGTTTGACTGCGGTTTCGAGTGACTTTAAGGGCTCTTTGCTGGCCGGGATGAATTCCTGGGCAACAAAGCCCTTAAATCCACTTTCAACAATGGCGCGCATGATGGCAGGGTAATACAATTCCTGAGTCTCATCAATTTCATGTCTTCCCGGAACGCCGCCTGTGTGATAATGCCCGATGTATTGCTTGTACTCGCGGATGGTGGCAATCACGTCACCTTCCATGATCTGCATGTGGTAGATATCGTATAGCAGCTTGAAGTTTTCTGAACCCAGCTTTTCGCAGAGCTTCGCGCCCCAGGGGGTCTTGTCGCATTGATAGTCTTTGTGGTTGACTTTGCTGTTAAGCAACTCCATGCAAACTGTGATGTTGTGCTTGGCGGCTACTTTCAAGACGGGTTCTAATCCTCGCGCGCAATTCTCCAGTCCAACATCGTCACTTATTCCATTTCGGTTACCGCTGAAGCAGATCACGCGTTTCAATCCGGCATCGGCGGCTTTTGGAATATTAGTAGTATAGTCTTTCAGCAATTGTTCATGAAGGGTTGGGTCATTGAAGCCCTTATTCAGGCCAATGGTCGTGGCGTAGCCCATGGCGCAGGTGAGGCCGTGTTTAGCGGTCACTTGCCACTGATCGGGGCCAAGAAGTTCCACAGAGCCAAGGCCAATGGTTTTGGCGGCTTTAACCAGGTCCTCCAGCGGTATTGAATTGTAACACCATTGGCAAACGGAGTGGTTTATGTTTCCCTTTAGCATTCCTGCTGTAGCGGGAGCGGCGGATCTTGCGAAGGTCGGGATCGCCATCGTGGTGAGGGCGCTGGCGGCCATGGTTTTGATTGCGTCTTTGCGTTTCATAGTTACTCGATTTACGACATTTGAAAAAAAATCTCAAGGATTTTACGTTGGTCGGTTGAGTTCCGGCAACGTTATTTGTTACTACCTTCGCGCCTTAATTACTGTTGACTAGTGAAGAACCTTAAGCACATTGCCATTTGCGGGAACATTGGATGCGGCAAAACCACACTCGCAGAAAAACTTGCCAAACACTATGGTTGGAACCCACTTTACGAATCGGTAGACCATAACCCTTACCTCCGCGATTTTTATCAAGACATGACCCGTTGGGCGTTTCACCTGCAAATCTATTTTCTCAACAGCCGTTTCCGTCAGGTGAATGAAATCCGGCAGAACAATAGCACCACAACAGTACAAGACAGGACGATCTACGAAGACGCCTACATCTTTGCGGCAAACCTCGCCAAAAGTGGTCACATCAGCGAGCGCGACTATCAAAGCTATCTGGATATTTTTAACTCCATGATCAGTTTTGTTAAGGCGCCAGATCTATTGATCTACCTGAAGGCCGACATTCCCAAACTCGTAAGTCAAATTCAAAAACGCGGAAGAGACTTTGAGTATGCCATTCGACTGGATTACCTGAAGAATCTGAATGAACACTACGAACACTGGATCAGCCAATACAAAGAAGGAAAATTGCTAACGATCGATGTCAACAACCTGGATTTTGTGGCGAACATTGAAGACTTTTCTTTCATCGTGAATAAGATTGATCTCGAGTTGAATAATCTTTTCGATTCATAATCACTGCACGTTCCCTTGACGCTCTTTAACTTTTACCTCACCTACGCCGATGTGCTGCTGATTGTCATGGTGGCCATTTTTACGGGGATGTCAAAAACAGGCGTGCATGGCGCGGGAATGATTTCCGTTCCCTTGCTCGCCAAGGTATTCGGAGGCCAGGCGTCGAGTGGAATATTGTTACCTATTCTTTGCCTCGCCGATATCATGGGCGTTTGGTATTATCATCGTCACGCATCGTGGAGCCATCTCAAAAAATTATTTCCGTGGGCTGTCGTGGGAACGATCCTGGGAACCATCGTGGGTGGAATGATTGATGATCACACGTTCAAGGTGATCATGGCAATCATTATTGTGGTGAGCGTTGTCATCATGATTTGGCTGGAACAGCACAAGGAAGAAGTTCCGCACTACAGCTGGTTTGCAGCGCTGACTGGAACGGCGGGCGGTTTCACTTCCATGGTGGGAAATCTCGCCGGTTCGGTAATGGCAGTCTATTTCCTGGCCATGCGACTGCCGAAGAACGCGTTCATCGGTACTACCGCTTGGTTCTTCATGGTGATCAATTGGTTTAAAATTCCATTTCATGTTTGGAGTTGGCACACGATCACGTGGAATTCTTTCTTTCTTAATTTGACCACGCTTCCGTTTATTGTGCTGGGTGCGATACTGGGTGTTTGGGTTGTAAAAAAACTCGAAGAAAAAATTTACCGCTGGTTCATCATCGCGATGACATTGGTCGCAGCGGTTTTCATGTTAATCTAACAGCGATGATCTCCCTTGAAGTCCGCCGGTGTGCAGGACAAGTATAGTTGCGCCCTTTTTGAAAAATCCTTTCTCCATCAGATCAAAAATTCCGTACATCATTTTTCCTGTGTAGACCTGATCTAATGGGATGCCGTACTGTTGCTCGAAGGTGCGAATGAAATTTATGAGGGCCGGCGTCGTTTTCGCGTATCCTCCAAAGTGATAGTCAAGGTTGATCTGCCATTTGGTGGTCGCGCGATCAGGTGCCAGGTCCGCCACTTCCTTCGACAAAAATGCTCCATCCTTGAGCACAGAGAATCCAATAATATTTCGCCCGCTGAGTCCAGCCACGATACCAGCCATGGTACCACCCGTGCCAACCGGAAGACACAGATAGTCGAAAGAAATTGGTGCAAGCGTCTGGGCAAATTCAGAACAACCCTTCACCGCCAGGTCATTGGTACCACCTTCAGGGATGCTGTAGAACTCTCCGAACGTCTCGTTCAAACGGTTGACAAACGCTGGTGAGATTTTGTTTTTATAATCTTCGCGTGACACGAAGTGAAGTATCATTCCTTGTTGATGAGCAAATTCGAGTGTCGGATTGCGTGGAAGAATTTCATCTCCCCTGATTATTCCAATACTATGAAGTCCAATTTCGGCGGCAGCCGCAGCGGTCGCGTAAATGTGGTTCGAGTAAGCCCCACCGAAGGTGAGGACAGTTTTATGCCCTTGTCGAACCGCTTCCTCCAAATTGTATTTGAGTTTCCACCATTTATTTCCAGAAACGGACAGGTGATTTTGGTCCTCACGTTTGATTAAAAGTTCAACGCCATGGTGTTCTAATAAAGGAGAGTGTATCTGTTGAATGGGCGTATGATGATAAACGAGGCGCTTTACTTCCGTTTCCATTTACCGCCAAGGTAAGGAAGAATTCCTCGAGGGAAACACTAAAATATTTAGACAATATTACTAAAATAATTAGTTTTACTTCATACTGCATGATCGCTGTGTTGAAGAATTGCGGCAGGGGGTTGTTCAAAAACCTTGCTTTTTTTGGTCTAGAACGAAGTAAGACTGGAGCCCCAGCGGGGCGGCCTATTGGTAGGCCTGGGCGAAGCCTAGGCCATCAGCAAGAATTGGATTCAGCGCCACAGGAAAGTTTAGTCAAGGGCAAGATCCTCTCTGGCGCGCAACGGAACAAGAAATAAACGTCGCAGAACCGCTACGCAAGACAATGTAGAATTTAGAGTCAGGTACTAACGCTAGGGAAATGGAGGAGGAATATTTCAAGGGCAGGGGTTCGCAGATCAAAACCGAAAACAGGTTTCTTAAGGCACATTATGTCGCGAAGCACATCGAAGGTTTGGATGAACCCTTACTGGAAGCACCGGCGACGCAGATCTTCTACGAGAGCCCGAAGAAGATCGTGAACAAGGTCACGAGCCCCGATCTGGGCATGGCATACTCGATGAATCCTTATCAAGGTTGTGAGCACGGTTGTATTTACTGTTATGCGAGGAACACACATGAGTACTGGGGATTTAGCGCGGGATTGGATTTCGAAAGCAAAATCATCGTCAAGAAAAATGCTGCATCGCTGCTGGAGAAATTTATTCTTCATCCCGACTGGCAAGCGGTGCCCATCAACGTATCGGGAAATACGGATTGTTATCAGCCACTCGAGAGAAAATTGGAGATCACCAGAAGCATGCTGAAGGTTTTTGCAAACTACCGGCATCCGTTGGGGATGATTACGAAGAATGGATTGATCCTTCGGGATCTGGATCTGTTGAAAGACCTCGCGAAAGACAACCTTGTGCATGTTTACATTTCCATTACAACGCTGGATGAAAAACTGAGAAGCATCATGGAGCCGCGTACCGCGAGCGCGATCAAGCGATTGAAAACCGTTGAAGCGCTGTCGGCGGCAGGTATCCCTGTTGGGATTATGAACGCGCCGATCATTCCCGGATTGAATGATCATGAAATACCAATGGTCCTGAAAGCCGCAGCCGATCATGGCGCGTTAAACGCCGGGATGACGGTGGTCAGACTTAATGGTGCCATTGGAAAAATATTTGAAGACTGGCTAAAGAAGAATTTTCCTGATCGTTTTGAAAAAGTATGGAACCAGATATGCGAAATGCATGGTGGTAATGTTAACGACTCGCAATTCGGAAGACGGATGTCTGGCGAAGGAAACTATGCCGATGCGATTCATCAACTCTTTAGAACGTCTAAGAAAAAATACTTTGGAGATCGCGTGATGCCGGCAATCGATCTGACGAAATTCAGGAGGGGTGGAAATTTGAGTTTGTTTTAAGCAGCCGGTTTTCTTAGTTATCTTGGTAATATGGAAGCATTAAAATTGATGCCGTGATTCCGCGTATCAATTCTTTTTGCTTTACATACTCGCCGGCATGCTTTACACTTAAAGAATCAAAACGCGAATCTCTTTTTGATGATGAATAAAGTCGAATTAATTCAATTAGGGGCCCATTTATCTGTTCCTTAGTTTCCGTAACATAGTTCGTCGTTAATTTTATAAGTTGTCCGTTGTCAAAATTTAGTATCTCTTCAGTTTCTTTAACTGCTGATAACTTGTCCAATGTGACATTTATTATTGAGTTGCATTTATTGAGTTGTCTGAAAATCTTGACACTGTCTGATAACTCAATTTTACCTCCAGTACTCCTAACTCTCTTGAGAATCTCACCGGTATCATTGTAAAGGCTCGTTGTCTCTCTTGTGAAGTCCTCTGTTATTTTCAGAATATCTTTTTCAAAAGCATACGCAGTAGCTTTGTCCGCTACCTTTGGTCCGCACGCAATCATCGTTGTTGCAATTGTTACCAGAATCAAATATTTCATTGTTCTACCTTGATTTGTCTCGAAAGAATATGCGCACGCTTGACCCGCAAAAATATACTACTTCTTAGCGTAGTGCTTGTAAAACGCAACGATGGTCTCAATGCCGAGCAAAAAATTCTTAACACCATAGTGCTCATTAGGTGAGTGAATGGCATCGCTATCAAAGCCGAAGCCCATCAAAACGGTGTCGAGCCCGAGTTCTTTTTTGAAAAGGGCTACGATCGGAATACTTCCTCCATCACGCGTAGGGATCGGAGTCTTCCCGAAAACTTCTTCAAAGGCCTTGCTCGCTGCGGTATATGCCGCCGAGTTGGTTGGCGTAACGGCAGGTTCACCACCATGATGCGCTGTAACCTTTACTTTTACGTACGGCGGCGCAATAGCCTTCATATGTTTCGTGAACAACTCCGTAATTTCTGTGCTACCCTGATTGGGTACGAGTCGCATAGAAATCTTGGCGCTCGCTTTTGATGGAAGAACGGTCTTCGCGCCCTCTCCTGTATATCCTCCCCAAATTCCATTGACATCCAGGGTTGGTCTCACGCCGGTTCTTTCCAACGTGGTGTAGCCGTTCTCTCCTTTTATTTCATCGATGGTCAGCTCCTTCTTGTATTTGCCCAGATCGAAAGGTGCTTTGTTCAATGCCTCACGCTCAGCAGATGAAAGTTCAGCTACCTTATCATAGAAACCAGGAATAGTAACCTTTCCATTGGCATCGTGCAACGACGCAATCATGTTGGCCAGGGTGTTGATCGGGTTAGCCACCGCTCCACCATAAACACCAGAATGCAAATCGCGATTCGGTCCGGTGACTTCGACTTCCATGTAACTCAACCCGCGAAGACCCACAGTGATCGAAGGGTGTTCCAACGAAATCATTGCCGTGTCGGAGATGAGTATGACATCTGCTTTTAGTTTGGCTTTGTTTTCTTTTACAAACGTGCCAAGGTTGTCAGACCCTACTTCTTCCTCTCCTTCCACCATGAACTTGATATTGCACGGAAGCAGATTCAACTTCATCATCGTTTCAAAAGCCTTCACATGCATGTACACCTGTCCCTTGTCGTCGCAGGCGCCGCGCGCGTAGATCTTGTCGTCTTTGATGACGGGTTCGAATGGAGGGGAATCCCAAAGGTTTAATGGATCAGCAGGCTGAACATCATAATGACCATAAACCAGTACCGTCGGTAAAGAAGGATTGACAATTTTTTCAGCATAGACTATGGGATGCCCCTTGGTTTCGCAAAGTTCCACCTTATCTACACCAGCCGCTGTCATTTTTGCCTGGAGAAATTCTGCAGCTTTTCGCACATCATCTTTGTGACGGCTATCGGCGCTGACCGAAGGAATGCGGAGCCAATCAAAAAGTTCAGACAGAAAACGGTCTTTGTTTGACCGGATGAAATCCTGGGTATTCATAGAATGGTGCGGTTAAAGAGTGGTGCAAACTTAATTATTCTCCAAACATAATCACTTCGGCGCCCCGTGGATTCGTGAGGTATGAGTTGATTAAGTTTTGAATGGTGGAGGTCTGGACGCCGAGCTTCACAAAGTTGCGCGCTGATTCAAATCCTGCAATGGCTTCATCCTTGGCAAAATATCCGAAGCCGCAATAGGTTCCCTTGTCCACCAGCACCAGCGACTGCTCATCTTTGGTTCGTCCACGCCCGATAATGGCGGCGGTGCTTCCGGGCTGACGGAAGGCTTCGATCGCACTCTGCGCCCGCTTGTTATATTTCTTTGCTGATTCGATGCACTCGCAGGCACCGTGACATTCGCCGGTTTGATAATTAAAGCACTGACCTTTCGCCACCTGCAAACCTGACAGTTTGGGGCAGAGATCAAACGCTCTTACCTTTTCCCACAAGAAATTCCAGGTATCACCTTTTGTGCTGAATCGAATCAGTGGACGCGAACCGCGGCTTACCATATTCACGGAGAAACGCAGGTATCCATTGCGATCTTCGTAGTCGTAAATGCCCCACTCTTCCACCTTGAACTTTTGCGCTTGATTATACTTGGGCCAAAGTCTTCGGATCTCCTGCGACTCGAGGATCAGCGCGATTAGCTCGTTGCCGGTGAGTTCAAAAGTGATGTGATGAATTTCATTCCTGATTTTGGATCGACTCCATTCGCGCGCATCGCCGGTAAAGTGACCCGCGATTCTTTTCTTGATGTTGATGGCTTTACCAACATAGATCACCTGACCACGGGCATTTAAGAAATAGTAAACACCAGGCTTGGCCGGCAGTCGATCAAATTCTTCTTTCGCAAGGTTCGGCGGAAGGATGGTTTCACCTGAATTCTTTTTCAGCGTTTTGGCGATGTACCCGTCGCGGTCGCGGCGAAGTAGTTGGTCAAAAATCTTGACCGTGGCATGTGCGTCTCCTCCCGCGCGGTGGCGATTCATGATTTCAATGCCGAGACTTTCCGCGAGGCTGCCCAGGTTGTACGAGCGCAATCCAGGAATAATTTTTCTGCTGAGGCGGACCGTGCAAAGTTTTTTCGCCTGCCAGTTCACGCCGGCCATTTCGAATTCGCGCTTCAGAAAAGAATAATCGAAATGCGCGTTGTGCGCGACGAATACTTTTCCGTCCAGCAGGTTGTAGATGTCTTCGGCTACTTCCTCGAAACCTGGCGCATCCAATACCATTTCGGTCGAGATGCCGGTGAGCCCAGTGATGTAGTACGGAATATTTCTTCCGGGATTGATCAACGTGTGATAGGTGTCCGTCACCTGGAAACCATCGTGCAGGAAAACAGCAATTTCGGTGATGCGATGATTGGCTGCGTATCCCCCCGTCGTCTCAATATCCACTATCGCATACATGGTCGAAAGTTAGAGTTTGGCGTCTTCCCATAAAAGTGGAAATTGATTCAAATTTTTAATTCGTAATTCGATGAATGGCATTATTCGATTCTTACTCAGTGGCCTCGCCGTTTTGCTGACAGCATACCTGTTGCCCGGCGTGGATGTAACGCACTATGGTTACGCTTTATTGGTGGCTGCCATCCTGGGCTTGGCCAATGCCATCGTAAAACCAATTCTTGTCATCCTTACCATACCCATTACGATCATGACCTTCGGCCTGTTTTTGTTGGTTATCAATGCGTGCATGATTCTGCTCGTTGATTCTCTCATCGGGTCTGGATTTGAAGTGAATGGATTCTGGTGGGCGTTAGCCTTCAGTCTTATCCTATCAGTCTTTAACAGCCTGTTCGGTGACTTTTCAAAAGAAAAGAAGGATCAGTAGTTCACGGAAAGGCCATTTGTTTTCGTAAATCATTGATTTTCAGCCTCAAATTTTACGGATTTTTGATTGGCATCCGGTTTGCATTTTATCCGGCAAGGCGAGGAATCGCCGAGGATAAAACCAAACGGTTATGAAAACGAGAAATTTTTTACGTTCCGCAGGTACAGGCTTGATGTTCATGATCAGCATGGGTCTCATGGCTCAGGGACATCATCATGGCAATGGAAGGGACAGAGGCAACGGATCAAATCACCACCATGGCGATCAGCATAATCGCGGTGATCAACGCGATCGCGGCGACCGACGCACCTATACCTATGGTGATCATTACGCGTACAACGGTCACGGGCATTACTCCAGCAACAATCGTTACACCTATACTCCGACGTGCGACGTTCATGTTTATCGTCCCGCCCCGGTGGTAGAGCGCCGAGTTGTTTACTACGAAAGACCGGTGAGATATGTGTACTACCGTGACTATGATGTTTACTACGATTGTCATCGCAACGTTTACATCACTTTTTCCGGTAACCATTGGACGATCACCAATGCCATTCCTGTGAGAATGCATGACATCGACCGCGACCGGATTCAACGCGATGAGATCGACTATCGCGATGATGACTTTCCATCTTACCTGGATCGGTTAAGACCGAAAGGGGAAGCCTACAAAGACTGGGCATGGTAATAAAACCAAGGGCCATAGATGTAGAATCTGTGGCCCTTATTTTTTTCGTAACCCTCCATAAATATGGGATTGGGCCTGAAGGACGGTTCAGTGACGATTTAAGCCGTTTTAGCTGACCAAAACCTCAGATGGAAAGAAAATTTTTTTGGCCAGGCAACCCCTTTGATACCTTTCGTGTCTAGTATACAGTATGACATTAAGGTTCATGTTCAACAAACGCAACATATTGCTGATACTCGGAATCGCTGTGGCTATAGTGATCGGCATTTCTACCGGATTATTCGGAATGGCCTAGGCCTTCGGAAGTTTCTTTTTCAGAAACTCAGCTGTATATCCCTTACCCTTCTTTACCATCTCTTCAGGCGTTCCTTCAAACATTAAAGTACCGCCCTTCTTTTCACCGCCTTCCGGGCCAAGGTCGATAATCCAATCGGCGCATTTTACGATCTCCAGATTGTGTTCAATAATGATCACGGTGTGTCCCTGATCCACTAAAGCGTTGATCGCTTTCAGAAGTTTGGAGATATCGTGAAAATGAAGTCCGGTAGTGGGCTCGTCAAAGATGAAAAGGATGTGGCCTTCCGGTGAGTTTTTTCCGAGGAATGAAGCGAGCTTCACGCGCTGTGCTTCGCCACCGCTCAATGAGTTGGACGACTGACCCAATTTTACGTAGCCAAGCCCCACATCATTCAGTGGAAGAATTTTTTCGTACACGGGCTTTTTATCGTGAAAGAAAGTCAAGGCGTCTTCAACAGTCATGTCGAGTACATCGGCAATATTTTTTCCGTTCCATTCCACATCGAGTACTTCCTGTTTGAATCGCTTGCCATGACAGGTTTCGCATTTCAGAAAGATGTCTGCCATGAATTGCATCTCAACCCGGATCTCGCCTTCACCTTCGCAAGTTTCGCAGCGGCCGCCTTCGACGTTGAAAGAGAAATGTGAGGGCTTGTAACCACGCTGTTTAGCGAGCTGCTGATCGGCATACAGGGTGCGAATAGCATCGTACGCTTTTACATAGCTGATGGGATTGGACCGCGATGATTTTCCAATGGGGTTCTGATCAACGAACTCCACTTGTGTGATCTTTCCATAATCACCTTCCATCTTGTCGTAACGGCCAGGCGCTTCCGCCACAGACCCATTCAGACGACCGACAGCCGGGTAAAGAATTTTTTTGACCAACGTTGATTTTCCGGATCCACTGACACCCGTAATCACAGTCAACGCGCCCAGCGGAAATTTCACCTTTAGATTTTTCAGGTTGTTTTCCCGCGCGCCAAAAATGGTAATCGCATCATGCCATTTTCTCCGTTGACGTGGAACAGTAATTTCTTCCCTGCCGGTGAGATAGTCGGTAGTGTGCGACTTCACTTTTCCATTGATTTCCTGTATCGACCCCTGAAAAACCAGTTCTCCGCCGTGACTTCCTGCATCCGGACCAATGTCGATAATTTGATCCGCAGCGCGCATGATCTCTTCTTCATGCTCGACAACAATCACCGTGTTTCCGAGATCGCGCAGAGATTTGAGAACGCCTACCATCCGGTCGGTGTCTTTGGGATGCAGACCGATACTCGGCTCATCCAAAATGTACATTGAACCTACCAATGCACTCCCCAACGAGGTAGCCAGTTTGATCCGCTGATATTCTCCACCAGACAAAGTAGAAGTAATCCGATTCAACGTGAGGTAGCCAAGGCCTACCTTGGTCATGTATTCCAGGCGCGAGCTGATTTCAGTGAGAATACGTTCCGATACCTTTTGATCAAAGGCTGGAAGTTTGAGTGCCTTAAAGAATTCAAGCGCATCTTCGATCGGCATCAACACGATGTCAGTAATCGAAGTACCGTTGATCTTTACATATTGCGCATCCTTACGCAGGCGCGTGCCCTTGCAATCAGGGCAGTTTGTGCGTCCGCGATAGCGCGATAACATCACACGATATTGGATCTTGTGGGTTTTCGATTCAAGGTATTTGAAAAAGTCGTCGATGCCGTCAAAGTATTCGTTGCCTTCCCACAGCAAGGTTTGCTCTGATCGTGTTAGTTCGTTGTAGGGGCGGTGAATCGGAAAGTCGAATTTTATGCCATTCTTCAGCAGCGGCTTTTGCCATTCACTCATCGCCTCGCTGCGCCAGGGGGCGATCGCGCCTTCATACACGGAGAGCGATTTGTCTGGAATAACCAGGTCTTCGTCAATACCAAGAATTTTTCCAAAACCTTCGCAGGTCTGGCAAGCGCCAAAGGGATTGTTAAAGCTGAAGAAGTTTACCGATGGCTCGGTGAATTTGATGCCGTCGAGTTCAAAGCGGTCGGAGAACTGAAGCTTGTGAATGCCTTCAGCATAAACGATGCAATCGCCGTCACCTTCAAAAAACGCAGTCTGAACAGAATCGCCAAGGCGGAAAGTCGTGTCTTCGTCTTCGGGATTGACAGTCGTGCGATCAATCAATACTTCGATGGTTCCTTCTATCTTAACGGCCTTTTTCTTTTTGCCCCCTTCCGGCTCAGGGTGAAGGAGTTCTTCAATGAATTTCGTTTCGCCATTCAACAATACCCGCGCGAAACCTTTACTCAACAAAAGATTCAATTCGTCCGGAAGCTTCCTGCCTTTCTTGATGTGCAGGGGACAGGCAATCATTACCCTTGTGCCGTTCGGGAGTTTGTTGATCGCATCGACAACTGAAGTTACGGTGTCTCGCTTCACTTCCTTGCCGCTGACGGGTGAATGGGTTTTTCCGATGCGCGCAAACAGCAACTTGAGGTAATCATAGATTTCGGTCGTTGTCCCCACGGTCGAACGGGGATTTCTGGTGTTTACTTTTTGTTCGATGGCAATGGCAGGCGAAACACCTTTGATGTAGTCGACTTCCGGTTTTTCCATGCGCACCAGGAACTGACGCGCATAAGAGCTGAGGCTTTCTACGTACATGCGCTGCCCTTCTGCGAAAAGGGTATCGAAAGCCAGTGAAGATTTGCCGGAGCCGGACAAGCCCGTAATCACCACCAGTTGATTTCTCGGGATCGCAACACTTAAATTCTTAAGGTTGTTCACCCGCGCCCGCTTGATGATGATGTATTCTTTCGGATCGAGTTCGTCTAGGAAAGTATCGTTGGATTGCACGCTCTGGCTCACGGGTCTTTAAAGGAAAGTTGAAAGTAAAAAATGCTCCTGTGAAACCACAGGAAGTCAAAAACAAAAACACCATCCGTGAGGATGGTGTTCATTCGAAATCGAAATTCAGGTTTTTAGCTGTCAAAGTCAGGATCATAGCTGGCTTCGCGACTGGCTTTTCCTCCACCGCCCTCATCATCGTAATCGTCGCCACCGCGGCTGTAGTCATCTGATGATCCGTAATCGTCCTCTCCATCCTCCGAATTTTCAAACTCATTATCCGGCTTAGCTTCGAGGTCGTATTCCCCGTCGCTGTTTTTCGTTACCGGAACCTTGACCAGGTAAGTTGCCTCCGCGGTTTCCAGCGGAAAAACAAAAATCGGTTCTTTTTTAGCGTTGGTGATGCGGGTGATGCTGCTTTCGTACCCATTTGGATACTGATCTCTTAATAAATCCCGCAAGTCATCGGAAAGGCTGTCGAGACTCTTAATTACTTTTTTCTTACTTACTCCCATACAAGGACATGACGCAAATTCTGCGAGCAAATAGCTAAAGAAATTAGATGAGAGGCAAGAATTTTTTTAAAATTTTTTGCACTTTTCTGGAATCTTTCTATCTTTTCACTCCTGATCGTTTAACCAAACCCATACAATATCGAAAGCTACCTCTACGTTACCTAAATGTAATACAGAATGATTGACAGCAGATTAAGCGACTCCCAGATTGTGTCGCTCTATCAAAACGGTAACGAAGAAGCTTTCGAAATGCTCCTGCTCAGACACAAATCGAAACTTTACACAGCAATTTATTTGATTGTGAAAGATCGGTATGCGGCTGAAGATTTACTTCAGGAAACCTTTATCAAAGCAATCAACACCATCCGCAGTGGTCGGTATAATGAAGAGGGGAAATTCCTTCCCTGGATCAGCCGCATTGCCCACAATCTAGCCATAGACCATTTCCGGAAAAATAAACGCTATCCGGAAATCGTTCTTGAGGATGGAAGCCGTGTCTTCAATTCCATGGACTTCGCGGAAGAATCAATGGAATCCAGACAGGTGCTGCGCGATACGCGGGTGAAGTTGAGAGAATACATTAAGGAATTGCCAACCGAACAAAAGCAGGTTTTGATCATGCGCCATTATTTGGAATTGAGTTTTCAGGAAATAGCGGACCGTACGGGAGTGAGCATCAATACAGCGCTGGGGAGAATGCGGTATGCTTTAATCAACCTGCGCAAGAAGATGATGAAACACAGAGCCTATGATAAAAACTTTTACGCAAACGGACTTGATCAGGTATTTATACCGCGAGACTACGGAGGAGGAGAGCCGGGAAATTGATAAGGCCCTTCTCTGCGACAGCGAGCTGCAAACACTCTATAACGAATTGTGTTCCATGAAAAACGAAATGGACGCTGCTCGCCTTGAACCATCTTCTGCTACCGTGCTCAATATCTTGAGCTACGCTAAAAGCAAAGAGGAAAAAAGAACCAGGTAAAGTCTACAACTCCTGGATCTCGATTTTTCGCCACCTGATTTTCACGCCACCCCCATCGTGAATCTGAAGGGATATTTTACCCGTTCCGCTCCCCATCTTCTCATCGGTTAGGGTAATCATCTGCTGGCCATTAAGCCACGTACCTACTTCATTGCCTTCCAATCGGACGACGAGCCTGTTCCAGTCGCCCACCTTCAAATACTGCTCACGATTCGCCACTGGTTGAATGAGCCAGCCACGGCCATAGGATTCATAAATGCCGCCCGTGTGGAGATTCAATGGTGCAACTTCGGCTTGCCACCCGCTGATCTTCGTTCCTTCGATTGAACTGTGAAAAAATACGCCACTGTTCCCGTTGGATTCCTGCTTGAACTCCACGATCAACTCGAAGTTCTTATAATCTTTATCGCTCACCAGGTAGCCGTACTGCTTGTCAGGACCGCTTTCGCAGATCAACTCTCCATTTTCTACATACCATTTTTCCGTGCCGTGCACCGTCCACCCGGTAAGGTCCTTTCCGTTAAACAATGATTTCTTTTCCTGGTTAAACGCAGTGAGCGAGGATAAAATGAAAAGCGCGGCGATAAGAAATCTCTTCATGGCGATGTGGGTTGGTTCTTCAATTTTATTTTGCCTTCCACTGGAGCGAATTAATGATATGCATCATGTCTTTCTTCATGTATTCAATCGCCGGGGCGAGTGAATCATTGGCAACCTTGGTATCAAAATACAATGCTCCCCGCAGAAAATTGCGCGTCGAATCCGTCATGGTAAACTGAAATTGGCTGGGTACTTCGCCTTCAAGCTCAGCGATGACGGCAGTTTTTCCACTGGGCGTTTTGGTGATGATTTCGTTGATGGCGTACGCTTTGATCTGATGCTTGGCCGTCAGCGTGTAGGAGTCATCCAGGAATTCTTTCAGCAATTGTTCATTGTTGAAAACCTTCTTATAAGTGATGTGAATGTTCGCTTTGATGGAAGGATAATATATTTCAATCCAATACTTTTCGCTTATCCGCGAGGTATCCCGGAGGAGTTGCGCGTGCTGAGAGTATTCGAAAGTGTATGGCAAGGTATCGGGAAGCGCCCGATAAGCCGGCGCAGGAAGTTCCAGTCGATTGTAGCCCAATGGTTTCGGCAGGTAATCCTTTCCGCAAGAAGTCATTAATAAAAAGCTTAGCACCGAGGCAGACAAACTCAGCGCGACGCCGGTCACTACTTTTAATTTGAAGATTCTCTCCGGTAGTTTCAAAATCAGTTGCTTAAGATTCGTAAAGGTAAGGAAGCATGTGAGATGATCAATTCGAACACGGCGGTAAACGCGCGATCAAATTTCCTTTAATTTCTTTCCCGCACTCTCGTCCGTAATGTCCCTGATGATAATTTCAATGATATCTGCCAGTGTGATGAGGCCAGCGGTTTTGCCGTGGGCATCTTTAACGATGGCCAGGAGCACACGCCTTTCCTGAAAATCCTTCAACAGGGCGTCGATCTTTTTGTGTTCGGCGACTTCAAAAGAAGAGCGAATCAAGTTTTGCCAGGCGAAGGAATCGTCGTGATCAATGAAGGGCAGTAAGTCTTTAATATACAAGATCCCCTCAACCTTGTCCTGTGTTTTATTGTAGACCGGTACGCGCGAATAGCCGAAATCCACAACCGTTCTAATCAATTCGCTAAACTTCAAGTCGCGTTGAACGGTGGAGATCTCCCGTCGGGAACGCATGACTTGTCTGACGGTCAACGTCCCAAAATTAACGACGCTTCGCAAAATTTCTTTTTCCTCTTCACCGGGCTCGCTTTCTGTTGTGAGCTCAAGTACTTTGTCCAGTTCTTCCTCTGTTACCGATTCACTCTTTCGCTCGAAATACCGGTTCAAGGTAGTGATGAGGGAAGCCATGGGTTTCCCGATCTGCAGCATGTATGACCACGGCACAGCCATGGCACTGGCCCACCGCAGCCGATTCTTCCGGCCATACACCTTGGGAAGCGTCTCACTGGCAACAATCAACAGAAAAAATAAAACAGTGGTCAACGCCTGGAGTGCAGTAGCTTCAGAACTTTCCAGAAAAAGGATAGCAACGGCAACGATTCCCAACAGAAGAATGCGAATGAATAGTCGCAGACCGGAAATGGTGTTGCTGAGCGTGGCAGATTCCAACATCAATGTTGCGACCACATTCCTGCCGCGGTTCTTGCTTTGAGAAAATTTTTTTAAGTCGCTCGGAGAAAGTGAAAAGAACGCGCCTTCAGCGGCAGACAAGAAAGAAGAGCCTCCCAGGAGGATAGCCAAACAGGCCAATAGGATGTAGATCAGACCGGAGTCCGAGTACACTGCCAGGAGGGTATAACTGGGAGGCTCGTCCAAGCGACATTAGAATTTGGTGATGCGATTAAAACGGTAGATCGTCCGTGCTACTTTCCGCCGGAGCACTGGCCCGAACAGTTTCAGCAGATCTTTCTGACGATGAATAATCGCCGCCAGAATTTGAGCCGCCACCAGACTTGGTAGAAATCATGGTCATGTTATCGGCCACTACTTCCGTGGTGTAACGGGTCACGCCATCTTTTTCCCATGAACGGGTCCGAAGCTTTCCTTCGACATACACCATATCTCCTTTGTGCAAATACTTTTGTGAGATCTCCGCAAGACCTCTCCAGAGCACGATGTTGTGCCACTCGGTGATTTCCTTTTTCTCGCCGGTAGTTCTGTCTTTGTAACTTTCAGAAGTTGCTAAACTGAAATTAGCGACCACTGCACCGTTGTCCAGATTTCTTACTTCCGGATCTTTGCCTAACCGGCCTACTAGAATTACTTTGTTTACGCCTGACATATATTTGTTTTTTAATTTTTCAATGTGAGTCCGCAGGGAGGTATCAAATGATGGTAGGTATCGGTGCCCGTCGCGGAGAGAATCAAAGGTACCAATTCTTACCGTAACTAAGAAAGCTCCAGATCTGCGAGATAACGGCTTATAAGCACTGGTTTTGGCAGTTCTGCAATCTTGCGGGAAGAATAGAATTTAAATTCGCCCGATCGCACGGGGATTTCTTTCGACGTGCCAATGGTCGTAAAGCTTGCATGGATAACCTGATGGGTTAAAACATGCTTGTATTTTTTTGTTGATCCGAGAACTTTCGGGGCGACTTTTTTCAAGAAGGCATCTCTTTGCAAAATTTTCGTCGGCGATTTTTTTGTTGACGACTCCACGCTGTAAAAATCGTAGAGTCCGCGCCAGATATCTTTTCCCGTGCGCTTCCGCATCAGCATAGATTTTTTTTTCTGGATCACGAAATAATGAATATACCGGTGACGCGCTTTCTTCGCGTTGATTTTGACCGGCAGGGAATGTTGCATTTCCTGCTGGAAAGCGAAGCATGATTTCTGAAAAGGGCAACTGGCGCAATCTGGATTTTTTGGAACGCATGCCATCGCTCCGAATTCCATCACAGCCTGATTGAAAACGTCGGGTTGTCGATGATCAATCAGTTCATTGGCCAGCGCGGAAAATTTTTGCTTTCCTTCCGGCGTATTGATTGGCGTTTCAATTCCAAAAACGCGTGATAAAACCCGATAAACATTTCCGTCGACGACAGCGACGGGTTCATGAAAACAAATGGACGCGACCGCCGCGGCAGTGTATTCACCGATTCCCGGAAGTTTTTTTAATTCCTGAAAGGAGACTGGAAAGTTTCCCTTGTTGTGTGTTTGAACCACACGTGCGCATTTGTGCAGGTTGCGGGCTCTCGTATAGTATCCCAGTCCCTGCCATTGCCGGAGCACTTCCTGTTCTGCGGCATCTGCAAGATGTCTGAGCGTTGGAAACTTTTCGAGGAACCGCAGGTAGTACGGCAAGCCCTGATTTACCCGGGTTTGCTGGAGAATAATCTCGGATAACCAGATTTTATAGGGGTCTTTGGTCTCCCGCCAGGGCAGTTCCCGCTTGTTCCGGCCATACCATTCAACGACTTTATCAGAGAAATATCGTTTGTCCATCCTCCTGATTATCAGATTTTTTCAATATTCATTTTTAAATCTACGGGCGGCGTATAAATTTGCCAACCCAAAAATTTTCGACCTAAAAATATAATACTGTGACCAAAGCAGACATCATTAACGAGATTGCCGACAAAACCGGAGTAGATAAAGCCGATGTTACCGCTTCTGTAGAAGCTTTTTTCAGCGTGGTCAAAAATTCTATGTCTAATGGGCATAATATTTATATCCGCGGATTTGGAAGCTTTATCAACAAAAAGAGAAAGAAGAAGATTGCCCGGAATATCTCCCGTAATACTGCTCTGGTGATTGATGAGCACTACGTACCCGCGTTTAAACCCGCTAAAATATTTGTCAGCAAGATCAAGAACAGCGAAAAGGTGAAATTGTTGGCCGACAGCGCGGAGAATTTCAAGGACGAAGAAGTTGATTAATCAGTCAGGCCGATTACCTCTTAAACGATGGTAAAATCGAGAATACTTCTTGTCCTCCTTAGCATAATTCTTATTGCAGGATTGTTCTTGCTACCCAAAGTGGTGGTGGAGAATGATACGTCTGAGCTGGAATCTGCTCCCTCCGATTCAGCTTCTAAGTCATTAGATAGCCACGTAAAGGCGCCAGAACAACTCCGTACTTCCATCCGTCAACTTCGGGCTCAAGTCACGCAGGGTTCACAAAACGAAAAAAATGCTATCTTTGCCGACTCTTTAGCAAACCTGTATCGCCAGGCCTCACGGTTTGACAGCGCAGGATGGTTTGCCGAAGAAGCTTCGAAGTTCTTTAACACGGCGGAAAGCTGGACCAAGGCTGGCGACAACTATTACGAGGCGTACACCCTCGCAGTAGATCCGGGCAGACAATCGCTGATGGCGAAGAAAACCCAGGAATTTTACGGAAAGGTTTTGAAAGAAAACCCCAATGAACTGACCGTAAAAACTAAGCTGGCGATGACCTACATCAGTTCCGAAAGTCCCATGCAGGGTATTTTTTTGCTACGGGAAGTTCTGGAGAAAGATCCGAACAACGAGGCAGCCTTGTTTAACATGGGCATGCTCTCGGTTCAATCAGGACAATATGATAAGGCCATCGAACGATTGGACAAGCTGGTCAAGATTAATCCGGAACATTCGCAGGGGCATTTGCTTCTGGGGATAGCCTTGATGAATGCTGGCGAGAAAGCCAAAGCCCGCGAAGAATTTGAGAAAGTGAAACAACTGGAGAAGGATCCATCGGTTCAGGCAACCGTAGATTCGTATCTAAAGGATTTAAAATAATTGTTGAACCACTCCAAACCTATCAAAACCCCGGACGCCGGGAAAATGCGGGCGGAGAAGAAAAATTAAAACATTACTATGCCAAGCGGAAAGAAAAGAAAGAAACACAAAATGGCTACGCACAAGCGTAAGAAGCGTCTTAGAAAAAACAGACACAAGAAGAAGTAAGCCGATTACAGGCTTTTTCGCTGTCACCATTTGACAGCCTATACACATTTTTGATTTAATCAATTTGCATTTTGAGTAACGAACTAATTATTAGTGCCACTCAGGATGGATGTCGTATAGCCCTTCTCAAAGACAAGACACTGGTCGAATTCCACCACGAGGAAGAAGGAAGTAAGTTTACCGTCGGAGACATTTACCTGGGCTCAGTGAAGAAAGTAGTCCAGGGGCTGAATGCAGCTTTTATCGATGTCGGATATGATAAGGACGCCTTCCTTCATTACCTGGATCTGGGGCCACAATTCAGCTCGTTACAAAAGTTTACGAAGCTGGTTCGCTCCAAGAAAATCAATGGTGGTAAACTAGATCGATTCAAAACTGAACAAGACATTGATAAGCACGGGAAAATTACCCAGCAGCTTACCAAGGGTCAGGTAGTACCAGTTCAGATTGTCAAGGAACCAATTTCCACGAAAGGGCCACGATTATCCTGTGAGTTATCATTAGCCGGACGATACCTGGTATTAGTCCCATTTTCTAACGCTGTCAGTGTTTCGAAAAAGATCACCAGCAGCGAAGAACGGAAGCGCCTGTTGCGCCTCATCCAGTCCATCAAGCCTGAAAATTTCGGCGTCATCATCCGCACGGTCGCGGAGAACAAAGAAGTAGCGGAGCTTGATCGCGACCTTCGAAACATGGTGAAAACCTGGGAAGAAGGAATGACCCGACTGGTGTCGGCGAATCCCCGCGACAAGATGATCGGCGAACTGGACAAAACTTCGTCCCTTTTGCGCGACATGCTGAACGAATCTTTCGATAACGTTCACGTCGACGACAAGAAAATCTTTGAAGATGTTAAAACCTATGTGCGTTCAATCGCTCCGGAAAAGGAGAAGATTGTAAAGCTCTATACGGGCAAGGCGAAGATATTTGAACACTATGGCATCGAGCGACAGATCAAGTCGGCGTTTGGGCAGACCGTAAGCTTAAGGGGCGGCGGATACTTGATCATCGAACACACGGAAGCACTTCACGTGATCGATGTCAACAGTGGTAACAAATCAAACCGCGAAGAGAACCAGGAGACCACAGCGCTTTCGGTTAACCTCGAAGCGGCGAGAGAAATAGCACGCCAACTCCGTCTCCGTGATATGGGAGGTATTATCGTGATCGATTTTATCGACATGAAGAACCTCGAGAACAAGAAACTCATCTACAAGACTGTTAAAGATGAGATGGCGGAAGACAAAGCGCGCTCAACCATATTGCCGCTTTCGAAGTTTGGGCTGATGCAGATTACCCGCGAACGGGTACGTCCGCAGATGAATATCACCACCAAGGAGGTATGTCCAACCTGTAACGGCACCGGAAAGATCACCGCTTCGATCCTCGTTTCAGATTTGATCGAGAAGAATGTAGAACACTTGCTGGTAAAGCAAAACGAAAGCAAACTGGTGTTGGCTGTTCACCCTTACCTGCACGCCTACTTTACGCGCGGCCTGATCTCTCAGCGCATGCGCTGGTACTTTAAGTACAAGCGTTGGGTAAACCTGGTGATGGATACCTCCATGGCCATCACGGAATTCAAATTCCTCAACAAAGAAGGAGAAGAGATTCAACTCTCATAGAAACAAAAAAAGACCGGATTGCTCCGGTCTTTTTTTTGTTAACCAGTGGGGCTGGTCCCAGTCTAACGTCTTTTGATCAACTTGCCGTAGCTTGTTTTCTTCGAACATCTGAATCGGTAGATGTACAAATCTTCATCCATGTTGCTTCCGTTACAATCGAACGAGTAAGTCTCGCCTTTGTAAACATTGCCCTTGTAGACTTTGCGCACTTCTCTTCCGCATTTATCGATGATGTCCAGTTCAACGTAATCATCTTCTTTACACTTCCAGCTGAATTTGATGTCGCCATGGAAAGGGTTCGGGTAAGCGCATACGCCGCCGTCCTCGCCGTCACCAGGATCGGGCTCGTCGCCGTCAATGGTTTGCACGGATACACACGTGCCGGCTTTGTAAGCGACCTTCGGATTCCAGTCGTTTAACTTGGCGCGGCAATAAGACTGATCCGCGCAGATGGTAAACTTCACCGTGAATGAATCCGGAGTTTTTCCAAAGTCGTCGATATTATCAACTTTCAAACCATACAGTCCGGTGGTAGGATCCTGTCCGATCTTAATAGGCCAACCTTCTGAGTTGCTATAGTTCTTTACCGTTCCGCACGGGATCGCGATCGTCCAGTGCGACAGATCGTGTCTACACTCTCCATCGGTTGAAACGGTGGCCTCGTAGGTAATGCAATTTCCATCCGTGGAAACAACCTTGATGCTGGAGTCAAAACACTCCTCGCAAGTTTCATCACCGCCGTCGCCACCACCCGGGTTGCTATCGTCGGCGGTACAGGTTGCAATCGCGTAAGTACAGGTTTGTGTACAACCATCTTTTGTAATGGTCAGCGTGAAAGTGGCTGAGCTATTTTCTCCACCTGCCGTGTAAGTGATCGCCGACGTATTTGCTCCAGCGCTAATGATCCACTGGTTATCAGAACTGCTGACAGTCCATTGATAAGTCGCGCCCTCCACAGAAGTATTTAAGGTGTTGTTTGTGGACGAACACATCGGAATTGAATCAGCAGGGTTTATGAGACATGACCATCCTGCGGCCGTTCCCGTAACGACTACCTGTTTGGTGGTTTTACATCCGTTCGCATCCGTGATCACTACGGTATAAGTGCCGGAGTTGAGTGAAGAAAGATCTTCCGTCGTGGCGCCATTAGACCACAAGTAAGTGTATGGGGCCTTACCTCCAGTCACTGACAGGTTAATGGCAAACTGACCTTCGGCGTTACACTGCGTATTGCTTACGGAAGCATTGGCAAGGATGGCCGGAGGATTGTTGATCACATACATGATTGAGCGAACGCAACCCGTCTGGTCGGTGATCGTCACCGAATATGCTCCAGGAGGAACATCCGTGACGGAGTTGCTCGTTGATCCGTTTGACCATTGATAGTAATAAGGTTCTGTTCCACCGGTAACCGTCAACACGATCGAGCCCGTGGCATCGCCATTACAAAGCGGTTGTGTGATGACAGGCGAAACCGAGAAAGTCTTTTTCGAAACATTCGCAGTAAGCGTGGCTGTACATCCGTTGGCGTCCGTGACGGTTACTTTGTACATACCTGAAATCAGGTTGCTGATGTCTTCCGTGGTGGCGCCGGTTGACCACAGATAGGTGTAAGGCTCCGTTCCACCGGAAACCACCAGGTCCACCGCTCCTGACGCATCATCAAGACAGCTCGTTTGCTTAATGGTAGCGCTAAGCCTCAGCGTATTGTTGTCGCGCAAGTTGTACGACAATTCTGTCGAGCAACCATTGGCGTCCGTTACTTTTACTTTGTACAAACCAGCGGCGATACCGGAAATATCTTCCGTCGTTGCTCCGGTTGACCAGCTGTAAGTATAAGGCGCTGTGCCACCGCTTACGGTAATGTTGATGGCACCATTGGATTGGTTACAAGTAGGCAATACCGGTAATACCGTCAATGAGATTACGGTTTGGTTGGAAATCGTGAAGCTCTTCACGGCGGAACATCCGCTACTATCTTTAACGGTGAGCGTGTAGGAACCCGCAGCCAGCGAACTTAAGTCCTCCGTCGTAGCGCCATTACTCCACTGATAAGTATATACACCATTACCTCCAGTGACGGAAACGTTAATGGCTCCGTTGGCCTGACCACTACAGCTTGCTTGCGTTACTGTACCTGAGATCGCAATCGCTTCAGGCTGACCGATGGTGGTAGAAAGTGAAAGCGTTTCTCCGGTTGCATCTTTTACTGTTACGGAATAAGTTCCAGCAGCAACATTGGTGATGGACGATGTCGTAGCACCGTTTGACCACAGGAATGTGACAGGTTGCTCGCCATCCGTTACGGTCACAGTTGCTGAACCATTCGCAACACCAAAACAAGAAGCATCTTGCTTGGTAATGTTGGCAGCAAGCGAGGGGCATGAAGTAGTTTCTAAGGTATCGTAGAATACGCTAGTGCCTGCTTTGTAGGCAACAAGCGGCTCCCAGCATTTGAGTTTGTCTGAACAATTCTCATTGTCAGTACACAGTGTGAATTTCACCGTGAAACTTTTCAGATAGCTATCACCAAAATTTGGAATGTCATCAATCTTGAAACCGGTAAGCTTTGTAGTCGGGTCGTAACCGATTACCTGCTTCCAATTTTTTGAATTGGACAAGTCCTTAATGGTGCCGCATGGAATGGCGACAGTATAATGGGAAAGTGCGTGTCTGCAATTTCCTTCGTAGCTAATTTTGAATTCGTAGCTGGTGCAGTTTTCACTGCTCTTTTCCGCTTTGATTACTTCTGTATAAAAGCAATTGTCAGGATGGCACGTTTTGTGTGATTGCCCATACTGCGCCAGCAATGGTGTTGCCAGCAGCCAACTTAGAATCAATAAGTAAATCTCTCTCCGCATAGTCGTATGATGTAAGTTGTTCCTTAATACAGGCTACCAGCCGGAATCGAAGCATCGCAAATGCTAACGGGAGTTTGCCCCGACGAAATTCTGCAAACGAAGCCCAATGACCGGAGAATTCCGGTTACAAAATGAAAACGGCCCCTTTGGGAGGGGCCGCTGTCATGTAAGATTTTTGAGGAGTTCTAATTTTTCTTCTTTTTGTTAAGTAGTCCTTTTATGAGACTCTTCGCATCATCGACTTGTTTTTCCTGGGCGGTCTTAACGGTGTCCTTTTTCGCGGAGTCAGATTTTACACCGAGTAAGTCGTTGACCACCTTTTCTGCATCCGTTCCTTTGACCGCTTGTTGAACGGCTTTTGTGCCTTCTTCTTTAGCCGCATTGGTAGCAGCTTCCTTCACTTGTTCAGTTTGTTCAGTCGTGACAAGTCTTGGCGAAGGACTATTATATTTTCCACCTAATCCAATGGTCACAGGAATGTTTGCATTGGGATCATTCTTGCCACCGGTGTACTGCGCCACAAAGCTGTTGAATTGTGTACCGAGTTTACCAGCAGGAACATCCATCTTCAGGTTATAGTCGAGAGAACCGTCAATGCCTGTGCTTCCGGAAACATTCGTTTTGTAGTCTCCGAATTTTACGTCAAATGGTTTTACGCTGAGGCGACCATTTTTGATCGACGCTGACATCAAGACATCTTTCATGGTCACTTCGTTGGTGTTGTCCAGCTTGGTGAGCGACGTAATGCCAGACACAAGTTTTGAATCTTTCAGTATCGCCTGCGCGACTTTTACCAAACCGCTTCCGTTTACCGTCGCGAGATTCGGCATCATATTCTGCAGCAATTCTCCGCTGACGTTGAAGTCCGTTGAGAAATTTCCATTGACGGCACCGGCGATGGGCGCGTAGCTGGAAACCAGCGATGATGCATTCGCCGCTTCTTTCATCGACATGTTCTCGATCTTCAACCCGAAATTGTATTGCGGGTGATCAAGGTCTTGCGTGTTGTAAGCGCCATTGACTACAAAAGCTCCGCCGAGCATGTTGAAATGCAAGCCTGTAAGATCCGCGATTCCGTCTTTTATTTTCACGTCTCCTGTGGCGTTGGTCATGGTGAGATCCATCAGCTTCACGGTCTTCACCGTCGACTTAAGCAGGAAGTCGATATTTCTAGGAACGGGGATGACGCTGTATGATGTAGTATCTGTTGTTGTCGGCGTTTCTTCGGTTTCGGTCATAAACTCATTCAGATCGAGTAGGGATGAATTGAAATTCATCGTTCCCTTGATCGTCTGGTTGCCTACCACGAACCCCATATAATTGAGCACGGAACCATTCACCTGGAAATCACTCTTGCCCACCTTACCATTGACATCCTTCAATTCAATTTTCTTAGGATCGAAAATCATCGTGGCCTGTGCCAGGCTCACCGCGTAGGGCAGATCGCTGGATGTATACTTGAAATCTTTGATCGAGGCGGAACCGCTTGTCGGCAACTTGTCGTACCGCTCGGCTTCCAGATCGGAATACTTTCCTTTCGTTTGTAAATCTGCCTTTACCTTGCCGGCAAGGGTAGTGCCTTGCAGCGGGAACACCTTGGTGATTTTCTCCAGGTCAATTCCCCCCTTTGCGTCCAGGTCCCAGGTGTAATCATCGAGATTTTGCAACGTGAGGTTTGCCGTAAATTTCTCTTTGTCCATCAACATGGAGAGGTCTTTCACCGTGATGAAGGTCTCGGCCATCTTGCCGGAATTATTTTTAATGGTGGAGTTGAACTTCAGGTCCTCAATAGGCAACGGAAAATCAGCTGACTTAACGTAGCCGTTTGTGAGCGACATCGCGGCGTCGACCGATGGAATGGTTTTCTTGAGGCTGTCGTATATACCCTTGGCATTCAGGTTAACGGCATAGTTTCCTTTCATTTGAAGACCTTCCATGGGGAACATGGAATTCAGTTCGGCCAGGTTCAGCTTTGCATTGACGGTGGCGTCAACATTTGTGGGATACATTTTCGTGATGAGCGCGCGGGCGTCAACAGGGTTTGCACCAAAGTCGAGGTGGAGTTTTTTCAAGTCAATCACCGTGTTGTCGATGATGCCATCCTTGTTGTCGACGAGCAAATCAACATTAATGTTTTTGATCGCCGTGGGCAAATCCGGATACTTGAACATCGCATCCTTCACGAGGAGGTTGAGATTGAAGGCAGGCATCTGGGTATCACTGTAGGTACCTTTTACAAATCCATTGAAAGCGAGATCGCCGCTTGTTTCGATGCTGTTAAAACTTTCGGTATACATGCCCGGAACAAGCGAGAGTAAACTCTTGAAGGAATTATCCGGACTCTTGAAAGAGATGTCCATTCCATAATCTTTCTCGTTCATTTTAAACCAGCCGTCGAAACTCATGGCAAAGTCATTTACCTGGGCGCTATTGTCTTTGAACGTGTACTTGGTGTATTCTTCCGCAATGGTGATGGTGGCGTCGATGACCACGTGTTTGTTGCTCAGATATTCAACACCATCGTAGGCTACGGTTACGGTATCCGCGTGCGTGTTGGTTTTCATGTCGAATTCATCCTGAGTAAAATCTCCGCTGCCGGAGTGGTTCACGCCTTGTAAGGACATCGTGAAGGGCATGGACTGGTCGTTGTACACAATGTCTCCATCAACAATTTCCCAGTGATCGATTCCAAAGGAGTATTCGCTTGGTTCTTCTGCTGTAGTAGCGGTGTCGGTTGAAGGCATGGCGATGTCGTAGTTGGCACGCCCGTCGGGGAGTACCTGGACATTGATGATGGGCTTCACCAGGGTGATACCTTTCACACGAAGTTGATCACCGAAGACGATATCGAAAAGATTGACTTCAACCTCCAAAGAAGTTGTTGCAAAAAGCACCTCGCCCGCAAAGGGCTCGCGATTGACTACGCCGAGGTCTTGCAACTCTGCCGTCAGGTTAGGAAAGTTCCTAAAGAGACTCAGGCTGAACTTATCCACGTCAAAGACTACGTCGGCGTTAACTGATTTGGCAAGTTCCTTGTCAATGGTAGCCTTGATATCGTCTTTGAAAACAATCGGCACTATAATCGCGGCGGCCAGGATGAGGACGATCAAACCACCCAAAACAATGAGGGTCCATTTCAGAGTCTTTTTCATAATGGATACAATTTGAATTTTTTGAAGAAACCAAAGTTAATAAACGAAATGGTTACTTATCCGCTGGCGGACGGGAGGATTTAACCCCAGATCGAGATGATCTACAGAAAACCCAGAAGTTCTTTTTCGTCCAGGTGGTCGGTGGCTTTGAGAATTGTTCCGGAGGCGTCAAGGAGGAAGTAACGCGGGATCATTTTGATCTGGAAATAATCCCAGATGAATTCGTCATTTCCGGCGTAAACGATGGGCCAGTCATATTTTTTCTTCTCGACAAATTTTTTCATTTGCGAAGGCGTCTGATCAATGGAGATGGAATAAAATTCCACATTCGGATGACTTTTGCGCAACTCCGGAATTCTTTTCATTTGTTCCAGGCAGGGTCCGCACCAGGAAGCCCAGAGTTCAACGACGACTAATTTTTTATCGCTGAGAGAAGCCAGTTCGATGTTCCTGCCATTTTTGTCCGGGAGGTTCAACGCGACAATTTTCTCGCCCACAACATAAGTTTGCTTAGCGGGCTTTTGCGCGAATGCCGCCAAGGGCAGACATAATGTAAACAACAGGGTGTATCTCATCTAGAAAAGCTTGAGGAACCAGTCCATCAACTTTCTTGACGTTTCGGTATAGGGTGGATAGAATGCTTTTACCGACGTCATTCCCCGGCGCTGCTTCATCACTGGCTTTTCGTTTGAAAATGCCAGGAATCCATAATGCCCATGCGACTTTCCGATGCCACTGTTGTTCACACCGCCAAAAGGCAAGTTGGAGTGGAGGAAGTGGATACCGCAATCATTTACACATACCGCTCCGGAAGAGGTTTGCTGTAGTACAGCATCCGTTGTTTTCCGATTATTGGAGAAGACGTACAAGGCAAGCGCCTTCGGCTTCTGATTGATAAAGTTGATGGCGTCCTCCAGTTTGGAATACGTCACGATGGGGAGCACGGGACCGAATATTTCTTCTTCCAGAAGTTTTGATTCCAGGTGTACGTGCGTCAGCACCATGGGCTGGATGAACCGTGTGGTAGCGTCGAGCTTTCCACCGAACTCGATCTTTGCGCCGCGTTCAATCGCATCGCGAATCAATTCAGACACCCGCGTAAAGTGACGCGCGTTGACGATACGACAATAGCTCGTCGATTTTTCAAAGGATTCAGCGCCCGCCCGGAAACGCTTCTCAATCTGCGCGATGAGCAAAGGGATAAAACGATCAACAATTTTCTCATCAACCAATACATAATCGGGAGCCACGCAGGTCTGTCCGTTGTTCACAAACTTGGCTACAGCTGTTCGTTCAGCAGCGTCTTTCAGGTGTGATGAGTCTGTGATAATGGTGGGAGACTTTCCGCCCAATTCAAGTGTAACCGAAGTGAGGTTGGATGCCGCAGCCTTCATCACAATTTTTCCAACGGAAGGGCTTCCGGTAAAGAAGATATGATCAAAAGGTAATGAAAGTAAATGCTGCGCAGTGTCTTGAGCACCCTCGCAAACAGCCACGACATTTTCCTCGAAAACATCCGTCGCCATGCGATGAAGCAGTGCCGAAACATTCGGGGTAAGCTCCGATGGCTTGATCATCACCGCATTGCCCGCGGCCAGCGCCGAAATCAATGGGCCCACCGCCAGACTGAAGGGATAGTTCCAAGGTGAAATAATGAGACAAACGCCACGGGGTTCAAATTGAACGAAAGAACGCGTACCCAGCATGGTAATGGGTGCGTCTACCTTTTTAGGCATCACCCATTGGTCAAGGCTGTCCAGGGTGTGCTTGATTTCATTCAGGACGTGGAAGATCTCAATGCCGTCGACTTCTACGGGCGGTTTGCTGAAGTCCGCAAACATGGCCTCGTGGATGGCGGGCCGGTTCTTATGGATCCATTGGCGAAGCTTCTTAAGCCGTTCTTTGCGGTTGCCTATGGGTTCTGTGCGAAGCTTCTGAGCCTGGCGCTTCTGCTTTTGGAAGACGTCACTCAACTCCTTTACCGATATCTTCTCGTCTAGTTCCTGCATGGGGGAAAGGTAGCAAAATCTCCTATTGGGCGACAAGTGTTACCCCAATGTTAAGTTTTGCTGGCGCGTATTGATAGGTGTTACCTATATGTTAACTTTGGTAACACAAAATTAACATTGGCATAACATGAGGAGATTGGCGCTGCTGATATTTTTCTTGCCAATTCTGGGGTTCGGACAGGAAGGCCCCGGTGTGCCTCAATCCGACGCCTTTCACCATTACCTCGCCCTTTACGCCTCCCATCAGGAAGCGTCAGATCTGACAGGCGCAGCCTTAAAACTTGTAGAAAAGCTGGAGAGCAAACGCTCTGATTTCAATGACGACAGGGATTTTCTCCGGTACCTTTTCGATCGAAACCAAAGCCAGGTCCTGAAAAATTTTGTTCCCTACACCACTTTCAATGATTTATTAAGAAAAGGACAATACAACTGCCTTACCGCCACGGCCTGGTATGCGCTGTTGCTCGAGCACTTCGGTTTCGAATATCAGATAACGGAAACCAACTACCATATTTTTCTTCTCGTTCAACTCGATGGAAAGTCAATCCTCCTGGAAACAACCGATTCAGAAAATGGCTTTGTTGATCAGGCGTCAGACATTGAAGATCGAATCCACACCTATCGCAAGAACGAGATCCTGACTTCGGCGAAAGACAAGGATTACTATGCATTTGATTTTGATTTGTACAAAACGGTAAGCCTTGCTGAGATGACGGGACTGCTGGAGTACAATCAGGCGGTCAAAGCTTACAATAAGCATCAGCTTGGCGAGTCGATTGCTTTTTTAAACAAGGCAAGTGAGGTGTATCAATCTCCAAGGATGGAAGGATTCTCCCGAATACTTTTGTTGTCTGTTGCGGAGAGTTCATTGGACAACGACGTAAAAAAATCCTACATCACCCAGCTTCAGGTGATCCGGCGCAAGCAATCCAACGTACTGGCGAGCGCCAGCCAGAATTAATTCGACAGGATTCTAAGTTCCACTCTACGGTTCAGGCGGTGAGCCTCCGGCGTGTTGTCTCTGGATAGCGGTTGCGTGCCACCAAAAGCCTTAGTCTTGATTCTGCTCTTGCTGACTTTCTTGGAAACCAGGTACTCCTTCACCGCGTCAACACGCTCTTGTGACAGCCTCATGTTGTCTTTGGGATCGCCCAGGTAATCGGTGTGCCCTTCAAGCTGAATGACCATCGCGGGGTTTTCACGCATCATGTTTACGACAAGGTCCATTTCATGATAAGACTCTTCGCTCACCTTTGATTTTCCAACCTGGAAGATGAGGTTATCCAATCGTAAAACATTTCCCACGGCGTGCTGACTGCTCGCGATGGTTCCGGTGGTGAGCTCGATATCCTTAATTACCTTCCTATTATCGTTTGCCTCAGCCGGGTCCAACAGATACTTGGCTGTCAGGAAGCCGGGCGCTTCGACCACGATCGAGTACCTTTCGTTGTCGAACATCGGGAAGGAATAGCTGCTGTTGTTTAAGGTGCCAATGCGGTTGCCGTAAGGCTGACTTTCATAGGTGACCTTCGCAGCCACTGGTTCCTTCGTGGCAGCGTTGAGGATCTTTCCCTCGGCATGGACGATAGAGTCCATCATCGGTTGAGTCATCGCGGCGTAAGCGATGAATAAGAAAAGAATTGTCAGTTTAAAAAATCTGAGGGCCATAGACGTTGAAAATTAAAGTTTCAATATTTTGAATTCCACTCTCCGGTTCTTCCTCCTACCTTCTTTTGATTCGTTCGTTTCTGTCGGTTTACTCTCGCCAAAGAAAAGCACCTTCATCCTTTCAGCAGCGATTCCTTTTTCATTGAAATACTTCACCACCGACTTAGCTCTTCGTTCGGAGAGCTGGAGGTTATAACTTTCTGGTCCTGTCGCGTCGGTGTGGCCGGCGATCTCGACCTCCATCGCTGGTTTCTCATTCAGTAAATTCACGATGCGATTCAACTCGGGGAATGATTCAGCTTTTAAGGTTGCTTTATCAAAATCAAAAAATACATTGTTCAACACGATGGTAACATTCTGTTGAACGGTGGCCACGGCGATGGGTTCCAGGTCGAAGTCCTTGTGTTCGATAACCTGATCCGCCGTCACGTTTGTGAGATCCAGGTTTTGACTTTCAGAAATCTTCCCGTCGGCCTCCGCGCGGATACCATACAATGAACCACCCGGTAATCTGATTTCATAATTGCCGGTGGCTGGGTCAGACTGGGCGATGCCCAGTTCTTTTCCATCCGGAAGGCGCTCGTAAATGATTTTTGCACCGAGCGGTTTCCCGGTGGCTTTGTCAATGATCTTACCTCTCACCGTTACCCAAGGTTCAGGATTCTTCACGATAGGAAGTTTGATCCTAAAGATGTCGGTATTAGTTTCCGATACACCTCTGGAATAATAAGCGAATTCACTGGAAGCGGGGATATTGAAAAACAGATCTTCCAATGGTGAGTTAATTTCCGGTCCGAGATTTTCAGGCTCCGACCACTTGGTCCAGGTATCATCGAGCCTGCGCGAAACGTACACGTCGCTTCCACCATAACCACTAAAACCTTTTGAGGAGAAGTAAAGGGTCTTGTCGTCAGACGCGAGAAAGGGTGCGGATTCTTCGGAAGCGGTGTTAACGATGTCTCCAAGGTTAAGGGGTTCAGTCCAGGTGCTGTCGGCATGCATAAAGCTGACGTATAGATCGCGGTCACCGTGCGTATCGTCGCGCTCCACCGACATCAACAATGTTTGGCGGTTGTTCGTGAGAAAATAATTGGCTCGCTCGTTGGTGTTGTAGTCGTTCGTGATTTTCAGCGCCACGGGTTTGCTCCAGGCGCCGCCCACATTGGAGCTAATGGAAACGCCGGCTTCCATCTTACCATTCTCCAGGTATTTATTTCCCAACACCATGATGGCTGATTTTCCATCGGGTGTTACGGACTGGATGGTGTTAATAAAGTTTGGTCCTTCGTTATTGAATTGCGACATGTTCTTGGCAAGTTGCCAGTGACCGGCCGAGTCAAGTTCGGAATACCAAATGTCTTCCTTGTCGCTCGCGCCACCCGCGTTCTCCGGATGATTCCGGCGACTGAAATACAAAGTCTTTCCGTCAGGGGAGAGCAAAGGATTAAGTTCGCTGAATTCACTGTTGACATTTTTATCCAGCGCTTCGATTACAATGCCGGACGCGAGCAACTGCATTTTTGGAATGTCGGCGATAATCGGATAGTTAGTATCCGAGATGGCGATTGCGTCGATTCCAAAATAATCTGGAACGGCAGCGCCATCGAATTCAATTTTCACCGCTGCCACTTTGTAGGGTGTGAGTTCCATCAACAGGTTGAGCATTCTGCCTTTTAGTGGAACGACACGCGGATTGAGTGTATTCACTACATATTCTTTTCCCGCCTCGTCGTACACCAGCACGCGGTAAATGGCGCTCGGATTGTGCGACTCGGCAATAGCCACCTGCTTAATCTGGATGGGATTTGCAAAACCTACTTTGAGAAATTCTTTTCGCTTGGGTCTATCCGGAGCCCAGGCGTTGGGGCTTTGCCCGCCAGCGGGAAGAACGTTGGGCTTCCCCAGCACTTGCTGTGCTGAATACTGCCGTGGGGTAAGTTCAGATGAAAACTCGATTACGGAAGAGGCCCATTGAACAACCTGAGCTTGAGAGTATGTTGAAAGACCGACCAGGAGGAGGAATAGAAATAGAATTCTCTTCATGCAAAGAGGGTTAAAGAATTTTTTCAGAGGTTAAACTTAGCTAAAAATTCCGTTTGGGAGCGAATGGAGCGGCATCAAAAAAAGTAAGACTGGTCAGAACTACTCCAGGGGGTGTCGGTTAAAGAGGAGGAAACCAACATGAAGGAGAACGCCGAGTTGATTTTCGTCGTCGTCATAGTAATTGACGCTCAAACTGACTGGGCCCACGGGTGAATGAAAGACCAGCCCTGCCGTTCCCGCAAAGAAGACCTTGTTGAATTCTCGCGTGACATAGGCCTCTTGCGAGCTGTCCTCCTGCAGGTAGTCAAATGGCTTGAACAGATATCCCTCCAGGCGAAGGTCTAACTTGTGGTACAAGGAGAAGACGTTTCGCATGCCTGCTGCGGCGTAATTGAATGAACGAAAGTTTTCCAGGATGAGTGTGCGGCTATCCTGCAGCGGAAAGAATCCCGGTGTGTTGGCGATCGTGCCGAAATAGTTTTGGAAGAATGGCTGATTGGAGAACATCATCTCCGCGACATAGCCTGACCGGAACCGTCCATTGCCGAAGTACTGTTCTGCAGTTCCCCGCAAGCGAAACCATTGGTGGTAGGCGGTCACGGGTTCCGTTTCGATGGATGTATTGCCCGGCGTGTAAAATTCCTTCATGTTGAAGAAATCGCCTTCCACAGAGAATGCTTTGCCGGCGGACGCATATTGTTTTCGATTGAGGGTATTGGCCGAAAATGTAAAGCCGGTTTTAAAACCCGTCAGGCGAAGCTCGTCGAGGATGTCGGTTGAGATAAATACATCGCCGTTGATGTAGCCGTCAAAATTGTTGATGCCATCGAAATTGAGTGTCATCTTAAAATATTCGCGGACGGGAATGCCGACCGACACTCCGTAGTTTCGATTGTATCGTTGAAGCACCGTAGGCGCCACCGGCGTCGAAACGTCTTTCAGCAAATCATCATTTTCAAGGTAGTCCCAACTGTTGTACACGAAGTGTGGTTCGATGAAGAACGTCCGGGGGAAATCGTAGCGAACTTTGGCTACCGCGGATTTGTAAAAACTTCCTGCCTGGAACGACGTGTAGAAATGCTTCAGCGATTTTCCGAAGTGATAAAAATTCAGCCCAAGGAATATCGAACTGATATCCCGCGTGGCAATGACGCCGCCAAACTCAACCTGGAAATTCTGTTGCGGCCTTCTGGAAAGCTGCAAGTTGAATTTTGTTGTCACCGAATCGAACTGAATGATGGGGTAAACATTTGTGAAGTATTCCTCCGAAACCAACTGGAAGTAACCTTTCTTGATTTGCGCGAGCGTCATCAATCCGGATTTGTTTTTAGCCGTCTTGAAAACACCCCGTAGGTAGTCGCGCTGCTTACTGTTGAAGCCAGTGAAAGTTATCTTATCAAACAAAAAAGGGTAGTGGCGATCCTGAAAAGCTTTCCTTCGTGCGGCCAGCGAATCGGAACGCTCCGGTCGCCTGATGTTGGCCCTTATACTTTCCATTTGCCGCAAGGTTTGGGAGTAGCCACTGTCGAGTAGCGCCTTTACCCTGTCGAAATCGAATGATGTGTAGCCTTTCAAATTAGGTTGAATGTACACGCCGTTCTCAGGAATCCGGGAAGGGTCTGACTTATCCAGCAACAGATAAATGAGCGACCTCGAAATCAGATCGTCATCATTGTCGAAGGGATAGTCTTCAAAGATCTTCGTGGAAACATTCACGCCGATGAGCAAGTCGGGATTGAAATCTTTAATGGCAACATCGACCGGAAAGTTGTTGTACACACCGCCATCGAACAAATATTTTCCATCGACGCGCACAGGCGTATAAAAGAACGGAACGGTTTGCGTCGCGCGCAACGCGCTGCTAAGGGATCCTTTTGATAACACGACTTGCTGCTGCGTAAAGATATCAGCAGCGACTACACGCAGCGGAACAAACAAACTATCAAATCTGCTGTTGGCGATCGCCGTCGCCTGGGCAAGTTTTTCGGTTAAGGCGAAATTCAACGAGACATCGTTGGCAATACTGGAGTTAAGTTGAAAGTTGAAAGTCGAATCCAGGGCCATGTTTATCCTGAGGAACCCTGGTGTGATTTCGTTTTGGTTGTAGATGTAGTTGAAACCCTTCTCTGGCAACCCCTTCACGCAGCGGCGGAATTGATCGGATAATACCAGTTCTTCGATTTCGGCGGGACTGTAGCCGGCGGCGTAAAGGCCTCCGATGATTCCTCCCATCGATGTTCCAACAATGTAATCGATGGGTATGTTATTCTCTTCTAGCGCTTTCAGCACACCCAGGTGCGCCACGCCCTTTGCGCCGCCGCCACTCAGTACCAATCCAACCTTCTGGGAGAATCCAGCTGAACAAGCCAGTAAAAGAAATATAATAAACAGGTAACGCCTCATTTTCACAGACCGGTGGTCCTTCTCTTTAACAAAAAAAGTTAAAGAAAATTACACTGTCGTGAACAAAGCGGCGTAATTAAAAAGATTTAAAGAGAAGCAATCGGATCTTCGGCCGGTGCTGCAAACGGTATAGCGTCTAATTTTTGGCGCAATTCCGTCTTCACTTTTTCATAACCTTCCAGATGTTCCTTCTTAATGGGCTGAGAGGGTGGCAGTTCCGCACGAAGAGCGTCAACCTGGACGCCGTTCTTCCAAAAACGATAACAGAGGTGAGGACCCGTGGCTAAACCAGTGCTGCCTACATATCCGATGGTTTGACCCTGGCGAACGCGGGTTCCGGCGCGGACACCCTCGGCGATCCTGGACATATGCAGGTATTGCGTGGTATAGGTTCCATTGTGACGGATCTTAACATAGTTGCCATTGTTGGACTTGTATTGAGCCTCTTCCACGAAACCATCGCCTACCGAGCGGATGGGAGTACCGGTGGGTGCGGCGAAGTCAGTGCCCAAATGTGCCTTCCATCTCTTTTGAACAGGATGGAAACGATTCATGGTATAACGCGAGCTGATCCTTGTAAACTCAATAGGGTATTTCAACAGCGCCTTGCGCAGGCTCTTTCCTTCTTCATCAAAGTAATCTACACCATCGCCCTGATCGTAGGGAAATGCGTAGTATGGATTTCCGAAATGTTCGAAGTAAATGGCGTTGATTTGTTTGATGCCGACGGAATGACCTTCGACCTGATCTTCTTCGTAGATCAATTTGAACTTGTCGCCTTTTTGCAGACGTTGAAAATCAACTTGCCACGCAAAGATGTCGACGAATTTGTTCGTGAGCTCGTGGGAGATTCCCATTTCTTCAATCGTCTCTGACAGGTTGGATTTGATTTCACCGGTGATGGTTTTCTCAATGGTAATGACATCGCGCTTACAAACATCCACCCAAAGTGAATCTTCAAACCGGAAAATGATATAGTCGATAGGATTGGGTTCGTAAACAAGTGCTTTCGCGGTCTTCAATGAATCCTGACCGCAGATAAGTGTGTACTTTTTATTCGGGACAATTTTTCGAACGTCGAATACATTACGGGAGAGTTGCGAAACCTGGTGAATCAACCGGGCAGGCACATTGTAGGATTCCAGAATATCACCCAGACGTTCATTGCGTTTGATCTTGTCTTCAATCACAACATAGTTGTCGACGACCATGCCGTACAGCAGGTTCGGTTGCTGAATTTGAAAGGAGATGGATTCCTTGGAATCGTTTACCCTTTTGTACTGCGTAAAATAGGGTAGATAGAACTGGTTGATCAGGAAAATCCCGATCGCCATAAATGCCAGTACTAGCAAGCTTAACCAACGCTTTCTCATTCAAAGTAGGTTTTGGCCCTTTTTGGGCAGTTTAAAAAAATACAAGCGGCAAAGATAGTCAAGTTTAAAAAATTGGGTTCAGAACCCTCGACCACCGCCTGATGGTAAAGATAAGGCGTATTTTTTAAATACAAAATCAATGGCCGGGCCTCCCGACCATTGATTTTACCTGTCCGTCGACCCTACAAGTGCTTTTGCAGGAACATTACAATCGACCATTGGAGGTAGTCGATGTTGGACTTTTTCCGGAAGCCGTGACCTTCATCCTTGGCCACCATATACCAAACTTCCTTGCCCCCGCCGCGCATGTTCTGCTTCATTTGTTCCGATTCAGAAGCAGGCACCCGGGGGTCATTCAACCCCTGAATGATGAATAAGGGTTTGGTGATTTTTGAAACATGGTTAGCGGGCGAAATCGAAAGTAAAAACTCTTTCATCTTTGGATCGCGCTCATCGCCGTATTCAACACGGCGAAGGTCCTTGCGGTAGTCCTCCGTGTTTTGAAGAAACGTTACGAAGTTGCTGATCCCCACGATATCAATGCCGCATTTAATCTTCGCGTTGAAATTGGTCATCGAAGCAAGCACCATATAGCCCCCATACGATCCGCCCCACACCGCTACTCTCGAAGCATCCAGCTCAGGCTGACGCCCGATCCAATCCAGCAAGCTACCGATGTCTTTTACGGATTCTTCACGCTTGAACCCATTGTCAAGTTTTAAATAAGTCTTGCCATACCCTGTCGATCCGCGAACATTGGGTGAGAGAACAGCGATGCCCAATTCATTGGTGAGGTACGCAATGAATGGGTTGAACGTAGGCAACGACTGTCCTTCCGGACCTCCGTGGATGTTGATGATCACGGGAAGTTTTCCAGTCTTGCCTTTTGGTTTATAATAGAAGGCGGGGATCTTCCGCGCTTTACCATTGACCTGATCAAACGTTTCGTACTCGATCAATGAAGGCACGACAAAAGAAGTGTTGTCAAGACCACCAACTTCGCTAAACGTCCATTGTGTTAACGCGCCGGATGCAAGATTCAAAGTGAAAATATCCGTCGGTGTTTGAGGTGTATTAATATTCATGGCGATCTCATCGCCCTGCGGTTTGAAGTTGAGCCCAAAGACGAGGCCTGTAGGGATGCCCGTCAGCGGTGTGTACTTTTTAGTCGCGGTGTTCAATTGATAAAGTTTGGAGACACCATTTTCGTTGGTGGAGAAGACGATCGTGTTCCGCGCGCGATTGATGGCATAGTCAGAAACATCCCAGGGAATGGCACCAGAGATGCTCGTGAATTTTTTTGTTTCAAGGTCATAGTACTTCAATGTGCTGAATTCAGTTCCTTGATCAGATACCAAAAAGATTCCCTTCCCATCCGATGACCACACGCCTCCGCTGTACGCGATTTCTTCCGGTGAAGGATTTATTTGTTCCAGGTTCCCACTCGCGAGATCGAGAACATGGAGAAATGATTTGTTGGCAGAGATGCTGTTTTGAACCAGCACACGCTGATCGCCGGGTGCCCAATCCACCGCCCGCCAGGAGCCACCTTTCTGCAGAATGAGTTTGGACTCCTTAGGACTCTTCATATTGCTTAAGTACAAGTCGTAATCCTTCCCATTTCTGCGCGTGCTAATGACGATGAATTGATCCCCTTTGTTGGACCACGATGGCGAACTGTTTTGTGAGCGACCGCCATCGGAAATCATTTCATAGGTTCCGTCGGCAAGGTTGTACCAATACAATTGAGCAAATTCATTTCCGCCAACATCTTTGGTGAACATGAATCCTTTGTAGGCCGGATCAGGACTGAAGCTTCCGCCGCCCACGGGTTCTTTAAAGAATGTAATTTGTTTTCGCGCTCCACCGGGATGATCCAGTACGTGAAGCTGTGACGTTTCCGCGAACCGTGTGCTCATGAGCATGCTCTTGCCATCGGCGCTCCAACTGGTGATGCCGGCTGACCGCGTATTTTGATACTGGTTCATGCGCTCGACCAGGGCTGGTGGAATGTCAGGAACACCTTCCAGTATGAGATTTCCTACTTCCTTTTTTTCGATCGACTGCGCGGCGCCGACGAAAGCGGTGAACAGAAGCATCGCTGTGAATCTGAAGATCATAAGTATGGAGTTTAGGTTAATGGTTTATCGCTAAGAATAGAAATATCGCTTATCGGAAATATTCTTGACAGTGAAATGTGAAAGGCGGCTACACCTTAAACGTAAAGGTCATTTCGATCCGCTTTCGCAACATCGTGAAAGAAGGCACCGACCTTTTCGGTAACGGCTTTAAAGTAGCGCGTGCCTTTTTCTGCAGTGGCTTTTCGCGGGTCGCCTACGCCGGTGTCTTTGGTGACTTGCAGCCATTTGCGTTCAGCCCACGCCCAGCCTTCACGCACGGCGCTGAACCGGAATTTTTTAGCCGCGCCATCCCCTGCTTCACTCAGGGGCCTTACCAACTGCGGTCTGAGGTGGAGCACAACGCTCGTTTCCATTTCGCCGGCATGATCGTCCTTGTTTTCAAAGAATTCTTTTTGATCAACCGCCTGGTACCAATTGCACTGACACAAAAACATTTTCGGAAACTCGAGGCCCAACTGGCGGATCATCGTCTTAAAATCATTTCCGCCGTGGCTGTTTAAGATGATCAGCTTAAAAATCCCCTGACGATTCAAGACGTCGATCACGTCACGAAGGATGGCCAGCTGTGTTGTTGGATTCATGTTCATATCCAACTTTACATCGAACTGACCTGTGTTTACGCCAAATGGAATAGTTGGCAGAACGGTGATGGCTGCTCCTTTCTCCCACGCAATTCTCGCGGCTTCTGCTGCGACTTCATCCGCCTCAATAATGTCGGTACCGTAAGGCAAGTGATAGTTGTGTGCTTCGCAGGCGCCCCAGGGAAGGACAGCCACTTCATAATGGGTGTCTTTTACGGTCTTCCAATTGTTTTCAGCGAGAATGTAAGGGCGCATAGAAATCGCGTTAGTATCTTTAAAGCTACAGAACTCAAAACGAATTACTAAGCAGGCAAAGCAATCCGATAGCTCTTTCCTTTCTTAACGGTAAGCCTGTCCTCACGCAGCCAGGGGTTGTGCCGCTTGAGTAGTTTATAGTTGGAACCCTGCTCGCGCGCAAAGACAACCAGATCCTTGATCGTTTCATTTACAGTTATATAACGGAGCGGTTCTTCCGGGTACAAATGCCGGCTGTCGATCCGGAAGCCATACCTCAACGGGTTTTCGACGATCTCTTTGATAGCAATAATTCGAAACACGTAGCGCGATGTTTCATCATTCAGGTACAAGTCGTAGTAAGATCGCTCGTACTGGTCTTGAATCGCGCGTTGCAATCCATTCATTCCCCGGTTGTACGAGGCTGCCGCCAGTGTCCAGCTGCCAAACTTGTCGTAAGCCTGCCGCAGGTACTTGCAGGCTGCTTCTGTTGCTTTCAGCGGATGATAGCGTTCGTCCACTTCATCCGAGATTTCAAGTCCGAGTTCGCGGCCTGAACCTTTTAATATTTGCCAGTATCCAACGGCCGCCTGACCGGAAGTAACATTTAACAAATTACTCTCAATCAAAGGCAGGTATTTGAAGTCGTCGGGTATGCCGTACTGCTTCAGAATTTTCTCCATCTGTGGCAGCCATCGATTCGCGCGCTTGATGAGGAAGATGGTGTTGCTGTGGAGGTAGCAGTTGATTTGAAGCTCCTTGTCTAAACGTTCGCGGACATCCAGCACATTCAGCGGCACCGGTTCGCCGGCGAAGCTCACCGACGCCGGCAAGTCGAATGAAATGGCGGGCAGCGGTCCGTTAATTTCCGCATAGCCGGACTCGATCACACCTTCATCCGAAATCACTTCGTCATCATCCGGGTGACTTGATTCACGATAGATAATGTATCCGAACAGAACGATCAATGAACAAACGGAAAGAAAGCCAGACACGTTAAAGTCTGTTATCCAGGAAAAAAACGAGCGGGAATTTTTTTGCGACGAACTCACTGTATTGATATACCCTCCAACACCATAACGCTAGAAATTCGGCGATAGTAAATATTTCGAATAGAATTCGTCAATTACTTTGACGGCTTCTTCCGGCGTATCCACCAAATTGAACAGATCATGATCTTCCGCACCGATCATGTGCTCGGCTACCAACACCTTCTTCCACCAGTCGAGCAATCCACCCCAAAATTTCCGACCCACCAGCACGATGGGGAAGCGACCGATTTTTTTTGTTTGAATCAGGGTGAGGGCTTCGGTCAGTTCGTCCAATGTTCCGAATCCTCCGGGCATCACGATGAACCCTTGAGAATATTTCATGAACATAACTTTCCGAACAAAGAAATAATCGAACGTGATCAGTTTGTCCGGATCGATGTAGATGTTGCCTTTCTGCTCATGCGGCAAAAAGATGTTGAGCCCGACGGACTTACCCTTGGCGCGATTAGCACCCCTGTTACCGGCTTCCATGATACCCGGTCCGCCGCCGGTTACTACGCCGTACCCATGCTGAACCAGTTTATAGGCAATCTCTTCAGCCATCTTGTAATAAGGATTCGTTGCCTTTACCCGGGCAGAACCAAAAATGGTTACACAAGGTCCGATCTTAGCCAACTTTTCAAAGCCTTCCACAAACTCGGACATCACTTTAAAAATTACCCAGCTGTCGGAGCTTTTTATCTCAGCCCAATCTTTGTCTTTGAATGCTTTTCGAATTCTGTGCTCCTCTTCGAGGGCTTCTTGTAACGTTGCGTCGTCAACACCTTTCTTCTTTTTCATTTTCATATATCATTGCGTCTGAAACGAAATATACACAACCTTTGGATAGTTGTAAACTTTCTAATGCTCAATGCAGCAAGTTGCGTACGGCATCTTCCACGTTGGTGAACTGAAACCGAAAGCCCGTGGCCTCGATTTTTTCGGATGATACTTTGCTGCCATACAAAATAAGGTCGGCCATTTCCCCGAATAAAAATCTCAATGCAAATTCCGGAACAGGCGGCAAGATCAACGGCTTCTTCAAAACTTTTGCGATACATTTTGTCAACTCCCGGTTGGTAACAGGGTTGGGTGCTACCGCATTGTATGCACCTGCCATCGATTCCGTTTCGACCGCCCGAGCATAAAGTTGACAAAGGTCCTCGACATGAATCCAACTGATGATTTGATTTCCGGAACCCAACGGTGATCCGACGAAATACTTCACGGCCTTGGCCACTTCTTTCAAAACACCTCCCTGTTCACTCAACACAATTCCGGTTCGCACTTTGACGACGCGGATGCCCAGGGTTGAGATGTTGTCGACTTCTGCTTCCCATTGCTTCGCCACGGTTGCGAGGAAATCATTTCCGGGAGGTGCCGATTCTGATAATCGTTCGTTGGTGGACTCAATGCCATAGTACCCGATGGCCGATGCTGAAATAAAAGCGCTGACTTTTTTCTTGTCTTTTTTCAGGGTTTCAAAAAGCAGCCGCGAGGATTCCGTCCGGCTTTCGAGGATTTCTTGCTTTCGGTGTTTTGTCCAGGGCTTATCGGCAATGCCAGCGCCGGCGAGGTGGATGATGGTGTCGACACCATTGAATGCGTCGTCATCGATATGTCGCTGTGGAATATCCCAACGATAGGCTTTTATTTTTCCAGACTTGCTACTCCGGCTCAGCTGCGAAACAGTATGACCCCGGTTGACCAGCAGTTCTGTAAGCCGCGTACCGATCAAGCCGGTCGCTCCCGTGATGAGGATATTTTTTGGGATCAATTTTGAGTAGTTTTGAAACTGCAACTAATTTACCAAACATGTCCGGCTCAAAAAAGTTTATCATTCTCATTGGAACATTCATGATTGCCGGTTCGGCTTTCGCACAAACCGTCAAAGTGAAAAAGGAAACGGCTCGTGTCAAAGGAGAAAACCTGACGGGTTTTGAAGTTGAACTGGACGGCAAGGCGGCAGATGTCGGGGATGCGTTCACGAAATTCATGAAGACCTTTGGTAAGAGTAAGGATAACGACAATGTGCTCACCATCGCCGAACCGACAATCGCTGATAACAAGTATGCGTTTCCACTGTACGGCGTAACCAAGGAAAAAGGAAAGACTTCGGCCGCCTGGCTCGGCATCGATCCAAAACTGTGGCCCCCCGCCGATGCGGAGAAAGTGAACAAGGAATTTGAGAAGCTGATGAAAGACTTCGGTGTTAAATTTTACAAGGATCAAATCCAACTACAAATTGACGAATCTGTGCGCGCCGGGCAGGCGGTAGAGAAGACACAGCAGAAGCTCGTGAATGAAAACAAATCCTTGAATACAAAACTCGAAGACAACAAGCGAGAGAAAATACAACTGGAAAAATCGTTGCAGGAAAACGTCGCTGAAAATGGAACGTTGTTAAAGAAAATAGAGAAGAACAAACACGACCAGGACTCGGTCACCGTCGCCGGCGAGCAGATCAAAAAGGTTGTCGAGATGCACAAGGAGAAACAGCGAAAGGTGAATTAACGACGTCGGCTTCTCGCACAATTAATACTGGCAGAACGATGGCGTAACGGTGGATCGCGACCTTCACGGTATGAAACTCGTTCCGATCAGTGTCATCACCATGACTTGTTTTGGCGTCAGCCTGTTAGCGCCGAATTTTTATACGGGCAACCGCCGGATGGATGATCCGCTTCCTCAAAAAACACGACTGGGTGAAAATACTTTTGGTTGTTTAGTGAACAACGAGCCTTGGGTCGCTCAAGGTAACTCCCCCGCGCCCAGTTTGCTCATTACATTTGATCCTGGCTACAACGGAGGCAGTCTCGAAATCGCTGCGCACCAAGTCAAAGGAAGTGATCACACCTACATCTACCTTAATCGCGATGGCATCGCTTCGGTCGGCGATTATCCATTAGCTGTCGACGCAGGAAGGGTTCAAGTAACACCGGGCGCCTGCGGTCAGGCGCTTTCGGGGGCACTCCACATCACGCGACTCTCCATGGAAGAGCGAATCGTCTCCGGTACATTTGAATTTACCCTAAGCGGAACATCGTGCGATGACTGGGTTTGCTCCAAAGGCCGGTTCGATGGAAAATTTTAATGACCTCAAATGCCAGGCTTCACCAGCCATTCATACTGGATCGTATCATAATAAGTAATCTTATCAGGCCACTCCACATAATCGGGGTGCTTGAGGTAGTCATCAACGTGCCCACGTTTCACCAGGCTATTAAATAATTCTTCACCACGTTGCTGCAGCACCGGCAAAGGTGCAATGGGTGTATTTAAAATCTCGCGGAAGGAATAAATTTTTCCCTGATCATCCATTCTGAAAGTGCCCAGCACGCCTCGGATATTTCCATCCGCGCTTCGCGCAGGACGAATCAGGTAAAAATAGTGAAGCCCCCGCGCATCGACATAGTACTTTTCAAACCTGAACTGGCCCAGCTGATCCACATAGTATTTTCTGAAGCGCGACTCAAACCTTGTTTTTGAATCCGAGTAGGGCGCGCGAACATAAACGTAGGTGATGATGTCGGCCAGCAGGCTGTCGCGTGATTCAGATGAATGATAGCTGGACACGTCATATTTATCCTTGCATGCAGAGACGATCACCAGGACTAGAAGGAGAAGTGTGTTGATTTTCATTTTCGGATTGGATATAAAAATAAAGTCGGAGAGGGTCTTTCTCCGACTTTACGCTTTAAAAATTTCGGCTAACGCTTATTGATAGATGTTTGTTGTCGGCGTGAAGCTGGCCCAACCCACTGTCCAATCTGTCGTACCGAACGCCCCGATATACGTAACCGTTTTGTCGAAGAAGGCGCCAGCATCCGGGCAATTGTTCCATATTGCTGTCGTTTTCAACAGGGTTTCAGTACCAGCGGTGGGCAGGAATACCGGCGATGATCCTAATTCAAAGATCGATTCGTTGATCCCGCAGTCTTGCCATTTTGCCACGAGCTTGTTTCCAAACGATGCGGTTGTAAACCAAGTAGAAGGCTTCACCGTATTCCCCGCGTCCATGAAAATGTCGACCGGTACGGTCTGTGTATCCTTATCCCTTACGGAGAAACCACGAGGTGCCTGAGCATGCGCAGCACCGTTTGTGGGAGGGCCTGCGAATGCAGTACCAGCTTCACCGTAGCCGCTTCCGCCCCAGTTTTCAACACCAGCGAGGTAAACGTTTCTGAATTGCAAGGCTCCATCCTCTCCGGTTGTTCCATAGGCGTTGGCACGGGTGGTTGAACCATCAATGAACAATCCGTTCGGATAGGCTGTCAGGAAGGTGTTATAAATTCTGATCTTGTTATTTCTCCGGATGTGCATCGCATTCTGGAAGTTATCCTGAATGTTCAGGTCGCGATTTTTCTTCGGACCGATGATCGTTACGTTCGAAAAAACAGGAGAAGTGAATGGCGTTGCGGCGGTTCCGCTGGCGTCGTTGTCAACTTCAAAGCCGTTTGATCCTGATTGATCCGCCAGTGTGTTGTCGCGAATACCCAAAGCCCACTGCACGTTTCCGCTATAACCGAAGTCCACATCGAAGTCATCATCCAAGCCACGGTAAACGATGAGGTGCTTTGCATTTACTTTTCCGCCGAACCATTCGAAACCATCATCCAAACCGTAAGAAGTCTGAACGTAGTCCAACACGGTGCCGCTACCCACGCTGCCCATGGTGAGGGAGTTTACTTCCTGATTGGGGTTGATCGGTATTCCAGCAAATTCGATACGCACATATTTTAATGAACCGGAATTATCTTCATCGGGAACTGTCAGCGGGGTATCACCAACGCCGTGGAATGCTCCATAAGCTCCTTCCAGTTCAACATTTGCACCTTGGTTGTTAGTAGCGCGTCCCACAATGACAAGTCCACCCCAGTCACCAGGCTGACGTTGACCAGGGGCGCGTTCCGATGTAAAGACGATAGGATTATTTGCAGTACCCTCGGCCACGATCTTATTGCCACGCTGCACGATCAAGGCACCTTTTGTTTCACGATCACCCGTTATGATTGTTCCGGCTTCAATAGTCAGGGTTACGCCCGTGATGTTTGTTCCCCCCGAGCGCTTGGCATCATCACCCACTCTGACGAAACTATTGAGGTGGTAAATCTTGTCTGCTGTCCATGTAGTGCTCGCACCAATTACCCCGGTAACCTCCACAATTGTTTTGCTGGATACCGTTACGGCAACGGTGGCCAGGTTGGAATAGCGATCTTCGTTGTCTACTGCCTGGAAGGTAAAGTTTGTTATGGTTCCGATAGGAAGATCTTCTATGACATAAGAAAAGTCGTAAGTGGCATCCGTTTCTCCATTGAATGATTCTGAGTCGAAGGTTGCACCATTCTTCAGGATGATCAACTCCACCAGGCCTTCCGGTGCGGTGATGGAAACTTCGGCATTTACCTCCGTGCCGGGAAGGCCCTGCGTGGTAGTCGGCGCGACATCTACGGAAGGCGGAGCCCCGATGGGATCTTCATCGTCGCAGGACGACAAGAGTGGTACGAAGGCCAAGAGGGCTACGCTCACTGTGACATAGCTCCAGGTTAAAAAGCGTTTTTTCATTGTGTATTTTTTGATTTTGTTGGTATTCAATCCTGCCCCAAAACTATTCGGCCCGTATTAACTGAATGTTAACACGGGCCGAACTTTCGATTACGATACGGGGGTTTACTTTAAGGAAACCTTACCAAACTTTGTAGTTAAATCCGATGGTGATCAAAGAGCCGAACCGGTTGGATTGGAGGACTTGATCTTTAGCCGTGTCGAAATCTCCATCACCATTGCCGTCCTGCATCAACATGTACTTCTGATTCAAGATATCAGAGACTGTAAGTTTGAATTGAAAGCGTTGGTGAAAGGTTTTGATCAGACTAAAGTCGAGGATGTTGCGTGGCATTTCGTAGATGTCTTCATCCAGCAATCGCGGAGGGTTCTCATCCGAATAAGCAGCCACCGCGAATAACCTGCGCCCAGCAACGTTATACAGCATCGATACCTGGAGACCTCTTTCTTCATCGTTATAGTAAAGGCCGGCGTTAACAATGTAAGGTGATTGCCCCATCAGTGGACGCTCGGGGAGGTTGTCGACTTTCACAGAACTCTTGATGAGTGCAGCGTTGAACAACACATTCATCTTGTTGATGAACTTAGAAGAAGTGAGGTCTGCGAGCGACTTCCGGACATCTACTTCAACACCATAGTTAGTGGCTGATCCCGCATTCACGAAGTTGAACGTACGGATTGTACCGCTTCCTGCCTGGACCTTCATTTCTATAGGATTGGTGAAGTCTTTGTAGAACGCACCCACAGTGATCATTTCTGATTTTGATGGATACAGTTCCCAGCGCAGGTCGTAGTTGTGGATCTTGGCCGTCTTCAAGTCCGGCTGACCGGCAATTACCCAGTTGTACTCAAAGTCATAGAATCCGAACTCAGCAATTTCACGAAACTCCGGACGATTCAACGTCTCGCCGTAAGTTGCTCTCACCAACATCTTCTCATTGAAATTGTACGACACGTTGGCGGATGGCAACAACCGCTTAACGTTAGGATTTGCTGGTTCGCCCGTTGGTGACTTCGACTCCAGGGTAAGCGTGTTGTCTTCGTACCGAACGCCACCGGCAATCGTAACCTTTTTATGGACCGGAAGGCTGAGACCCAGGTAGGTAGCTTTCAGGTTGTTCGATGCATGATAGGAGTCTGTCGCGTTGGTTTGCTCATCCAGCATCAATCCATCCGTCGTGTTGATATTTCCTTTCTGGAAAAGCTGATCGATGGGAAGTGTATTCAGCTTGGGGTCGTAACCCAACGGCACAATGTATCCCAGGTTCCGGGCGCTAAAATCGCGATCCTTCTGTTCGTAAAAGAACCCAGCGGAAACCACTGGCAGAAACTGCTTGCTGATTTCCAACGTGTGGTCGACAGAGACGGAACCGGAGTAAGACGATTCATTCATGTCCAGGTAAAATCTTCCCAGGTAAAATGTTTGCGCGGCGCCGGTAGGCAAGAAGTTTGTCTCTGTGCCGGTTTGGGTGTCGATGTTTCGACGATACCGGCGCATGTCAGGCAGATCGCGATAGGAATTATTGTAGTTCAGCACCCAGTTTACATTCGTGCGGCCGTCAAACAATTTGTGTTTGCCCAGCAGTTGGCCAGCGTATACGCCGCGGAAGGTTTCCTGGAATGCGCCGAAGCGTGCCGTGTAACCATCCGCAATGTTGGTTCCCTGACGCTCGATATATTGAGAGTTGTTGATCTGGTTATAAAGATTTTTGAATTCTACCGTGTTGTTGTCGTTGAACCGGAATGCCCAGTTGAAGATGGCGCCCAGGCGCACGTTCTGATTGAACTGTTCATCGTTATAGTCGTACGTCGGATCTGTTTTATCGTCCGTAAAGTTGTACTCATTGAAATCCATCCGGCGAACCGGGTAGCTCACTTTAGTATTGCTCCAGTTGAGGGCCGTGATATTGCCAACCTGGATGTTTTTATAGTTGAACTTGAAACTGCCGGTGAGGGATACGCTCTGATCGAGAAAAGCCTGCAGCTCTTCCGGTACCCAATTGTTGTTTAGTGAGCGACCTGCTTTGTTCAGCTGATTGTCGCCGCTTACTTTGCGAATGTCGGCGGGAAAATCATCCGGCAGATCATTCAATCCTGAGTTAAAGCCCAACCCCTGGAGGTCGCCCCGCTTTCCGCGAGAGAAGTCGTCGAATGTTGTGCCCACGCGATAACCAGTCGAGTAGCCGATAGAGATATTGTTTTCATCAGGGATACCCTTTGTCGCAATTTTCACAACGCCGCCGGCAAAGTCGCCGGGTAATTCGGGAGAGGGACTTTTAAATACCAGCATCTGGTCGATCTGGCCGCTGGGAATAATATCAAATGCAAATGATCTTTTATCGGCTTCCATACTGGGCGCGTAAGCACCATTGAGCATGGTAACATTGTAGCGCTCATTCAATCCGCGGATGATCACAAAACGTCCGCCCATGATAGACACACCAGGAACGCGCTTGACTACTTCCGCCGCGTCACGATCCGGACTCTTCACTATCATTTCCGAAGAGATACCCGTTACCACGAGTTTACTTTCACGGATGGAACTTAACAGCGAGAAGTCATTATCAATTTGACGCGTGCCCGTCACAACGATTTCCTGCAGTTCTGAAACATCTTCACTTAAAACCACATCAATGGTTACGCGCTTGCCGCTTTCAACCACAACGTCTGGTATAAGGTGAGTTTTATAAGTAACGAAGGAGATCTGTAAACTATAGCTGCCGGCGGGTACATTCGTGATGAGGAACCTTCCTTCCAGGTCCGTCGAAGCACCGAACGTGGTGCCCTGCACCAACACATTGGCGCCGATGATCGTCTCCCCGGTAGTCTTATCGGTCACGGTTCCGGCAATCGAGCCCTGACCAAGCGCAACACCAGCCAAACTCATCAGAATAAAGGAGGCGAACAATACTTTTCTAGACATAATCATAATTTGATCACAAAGGTGGGCCTCTAATGTTACCTGACAGGCACGCCTCTGTTACCAAATTGTTAAGGTGGCCAGATCACCCTAACACTTGGTTTTTTCGGTGTCTTCCAAGAAATTCTGCTACACCGGTTGACCGGTCGCCACTACCAAAAAGATGTCCTTAACATTCCCGAGAAGAATTTTTAACGTCCATAATCCGGGGATAACAAAATAAACGAACAGCGATAATGAGAAAAGAAGGAACACATTTGGCAGGCCTCAACAAGAGGAATGCTCTTCGCACGTTCAGCATTGGAACTGCCACTGGTGTATCAAGCCCACCCCATTTAGGACGGAGTTTGTACCTTAGTGGCCAATTTTTGATCTCATGCTAAAGCGCATTCTGGCCGGCTTACTGTTATGTCTCGTTTCGCCGACGTTCTGTCAAGTATTGGTACCCGCCAAACTCCAGGTAGTACCGGTCCAAAAAACCGTTCATGTAGGAGACGTTGTCGACCTTATATTGAAGGCGACGATCGACAAGAACTGGTACTTGTATTCGGTTGGCTTCGACCCTGAATGTGGACCGATTCTGATGGAGGTGAAGCTGGAGAAACATCCAAGTTTCGAACTGGTGGGCGATCTGAAAGCCGTGAACGACAAGACCAAGCACGATAAAATATTCAACTGCGATGTCCGGATCTTTGAAGCCACGGGAGAGTTCCGGCAGAAAATCAAGATACTAAAGACCGATCTTCAACTTGTCGGATCGTATGAAGGACAAGCTTGCACGGAGGCAGAAGGGAAATGCGTACTGGTGGCTGGAGACCTTGAGTTCGGCACCATTAAAGTTGAGAAGAAAGCAGCAGTCGAGAAGCCCAACGTGACAGAAGGTATTCAGACCGCCGTGATACCATCAGAAAATCTGCGGGCGGTGAACAGTGATTCATCTAAAAACACTTCGGCTTTTTGGGGTCCGGTTAAAGGTCCTCAGCTGGATCCGGCATTGATCAAAGAGGATCCGCGCCTAAAATCATTTGGTGGATTTTTTCTGATCGCATTCCTGGCCGGTCTGGCCGCGCTTCTTACACCCTGCGTTTTCCCCATGATTCCGATGACAGTGAGTTTTTTCACGCAAGGAAAATCAAAGCTGCAGGTCATTGCCTACGGGTCCTCCATCGTTATTATTTATACATTGATTGGTGCGGCGTTGGCGCCGTTGATGGGACCGGAGACGGCCAACCACCTTTCGACCGAGTGGATCCCTAACTTGATTTTCTTCCTGGTCTTTATTGTGTTCGGACTTTCTTTCCTTGGGTTGTTCGAAATCACTTTGCCAGGTTCGTTTATCAATAAAGTAGATCAACGTGCAGAGAAGGGCGGATTGGGGGGAGTTTTCTTCATGGCATTTACATTAGTACTGGTTTCATTTTCGTGTACCGGTCCAATTGTCGGGAGTATTCTTGTCTCTTCTGCTGGTGGTGAATTCCTGAAACCAATCGTTGGGATGTTTGCCTTTTCATTGGCGTTCGCCATTCCATTTACCTTGTTTGCTTTTTTCCCCGAGTGGTTAAGCACCTTACCCAAATCTGGCGGATGGTTAAACGCAGTGAAAGTTGTTTTGGGGTTTGTGGAAATCGCGCTGGCTTTTAAGTTTCTCAGCATCGCAGACCAGGCTTTTCATTGGGGAATTCTCGATCGCGAAATCAACATTGCGATCTGGGTAGTCATCGTCATGCTGATCGGTTTGTATCTCATGAAAGCGTTTCGTTTGCCGGGAGATACCGGCAAGGATGCCGAGGATAAGACGGTCAGTGTTCTTAGGATATCGTTGGCGATGATTGCTTTTACTTTTGTGGTGTACCTTGTTCCCGGGATGTGGGGCGCGCCGCTGAAAGCGCTGGCAGGTTATTTACCGCCGTTGCACACGCACGATTTTGATTTGTATTCAAGGCAAGTTGAAGGCGATCCCAACACCATCTGCGACCAGCCGAAGTATGCCGAGTTCTTGCATCTTCCTCACGGACTGAACGGATACTTTGATTATAAGCAGGCGCTCGCCTGCGCGCGCTCACAGAACAAACCGGTGTTCATTGACTTCACTGGCCATGGGTGCACGAACTGTCGCGAAATGGAAGCGGTCGTGTGGTCAGACCCTCAGGTGTTGCAGCGGTTGAAAAACGATTTTGTTGTGGTCGCACTATATGTAGACGACAAGACAGAGCTGCCGGAATCTGAATGGTATACGTCAGCGTACGATAAAAAAGTGAAGAAGACGATCGGCAAACAAAATGCTGATCTTCAAATTGGCAACCTGAATAACAACGCACAACCTTTTTATGTGTTGGTGGGAAAAGACGAGCGTGTGCTGGCAACGCCATTTGGTTACGAAAAGGATGCCACAGCTTTTGTGAAGTTTTTGGAGGAAGGGAAGAAGAAGTTCAAGGAGTTGTATTAAGAAACCATTGGTCTAGGGGCATCGGCGAACCCAATGGTGTGCTGAAACCGCGGTTCGGTCTAAACCCACGGTTGAAACCGTGGGCTTTGATGAGATTTGAGTTGGTTATTATTTTTTTGAATTGACCTCGTGATATCGCCAGCATTCCAGTAGGTGATCGTTAACCAGCCCACAGGCTTGCATGTGCGCATAGATCACGGTGCTTCCCACAAACTTGAATCCGCGTTTAATGAGATCCGTGCTCAGTGCATCTGATTCTTTAGTAGTAGGCTTTATCTGTTTTACCGTTTTCCATTTGTTGACGATCGGTTTTCCGTTCACAAAACCCCAGATGTACTTGTCGAAGCTCCCAAACTCTTTCTGAATTTCCAGAAAGCGTTTCGCGTTGTTTACGGCAGCGTAGACTTTCAGCCGGTTGCGAATGATCGCCGGATTAAGTAATAATTTTTCCAGACGCGCCTCGGTGAAACGCGCCACCTTCACCGGATCAAAATCAGCAAAGGCCTTTCGATAGCCTTCTCTTTTTTTCAGGATCGTCGACCAACTAAGGCCGGCCTGGGCTCCTTCCAGGATGAGAAATTCAAAATGGATTCTGTCATCGTGCACAGGGACACCCCACTCGTCATCATGATATTGAATGTATTGATCGAATTGGAGGCACCACGGGCAGCGGACCTTTTCTTTGTTTATCGGTTCGAGGGTTTGTTTCATCCTTGACAGATCTTTTTGTGATTGTGAACGCTTCGAAGTAAGTTTGACGTGATGACAACATTATGTCAGTAGCAAAAATAAGATAGCCGGCGTAGGAGAAAAACTTTTCCCGATCTGTTCGCATCAACTAAATCAATTTAAAATGAAAAGGTATTGGACCCTTCTTGCTTTAACCTTACTCAGTACGTGGGCTAGCGGTCAGCCAATAGATTACGATCAGAAATTGAAGGAATTGAAAGTAGAGCTCTTCACGCCGGGCAAGCCGATCGCTAATTATGTAAAAGCCGTTCGAACGGGCAATCTGCTTTTCCTCGCCGGCCATGGCCCGACCAAAGCGGATGGATCGAACATCACTGGCAAAGTAGGAAAGGACCTCACCCCAGAACAGGGATATGAAGCTGCACGACAAACCGCCATCGCCCTCCTGTCGACATTGAAGGCGGAGATCGGAGACCTTAATCGCGTGAAAAGAATTGTGAAGGTAAACGGATGGGTAAACTGTCACTCCGACTTTACCGATCAGCCGAAAGTAATTAATGGCTGCTCTGATTTATTGGTAGCCGTGTTCGGAGAAAAAGGAAAGCATGCGCGCGCTGCGCTGGGTGCCAATTCCCTTCCCATGAACATTGCAGTAGAAATTGAAATGGTCGTCGAATTGGAGTAAAGAGATGGTAAGAAATGTATTGTTGAAGGGCGTGTGCCTCGCCAGTGTTATCGCTTTTTGTGCCGGCTGTAAGAGCGATGTCGATGAATGCGCCTTTATTCCGGGCACGAATGGCCAGGAGGTAAGCCTGCAGTTTGAACAGTTCCAGGATTCTTTGGTAAATCTTAAATCGAAAGCAGCGCTCGTTAACCTCTTTACGCACCAGCCGGTTTTACGCGATTATATTTTTCGGAGAACAGAGTATCCAGATGACTCCGTTTTCATCAACGAAATTTATCAGCGGTTTACCAATCCGCATTTAGATACCTTGTTGGTGGAAACGCATCGGGTGTTCGGCGATCTCTCAGACCTTCAACTTCAATTTCAGGAAGCCTTCAGCAACATGAAGTACTACTATCCGAATTTCAATCCACCCAAAGTGCAAACAGTGATCTCCGGACTCGACACGGATATGTTGGTTACCGATTCACTCATCATTATTAGTCTTGATTTCTTTTTGGGAGAAGGCGCCAGGTACAGACCCAAAATGTATGATTATCTCCTTCGTAAGTATGATCCCGAAGACATCGTGCCATCCGCGATGTTGATCTATGGTATCAGCAATCGTTTCAACCGGAACAAGCCGGAGGATAAAACGGTGTTGGCCGACATGATTGCGTATGGGAAAGCATTTTACTTTGCCAAGCAAATGCGTCCTTGCGTTCCCGACAGCATTTTCATTTGGTATACGCCGGAAGAAATAAAAGGCGCTCGGGAAAACCAGGATTTGATCTGGGCACGGTTCATTGAAAGTCAGGTGTTGTTTGCCACTAGCCAGATGGTGAAAAAAGATTATTTAGGAGAAAGACCAAACACGATCCAGGTTGGCGAAAAATGTCCGGGGCGCATCGGCCAGTTTGTCGGGTGGGAAATCGTTAAGTCCTATATGGCCGCACATCCCGACACCTCCCTCCCGGCCCTCATGCAAATGGAGGACGTGCAAACGTTGTTTAAAGAATCCAGGTACAAACCTCAAAAACGGTAGCGTCCAGTTTTGATTTTCGCTTTCAGCTTTTGGATTCACGTCCTATCTTTGGTCCTCCAAAAAATTTAACCAACCTTATTCTATGCGCCAAAAAATTGTAGCCGGTAACTGGAAGATGAACAAAACACAGGACGAAGCCAATGTGCTTGCTTCTGAAATTCAGGGAATGGTTGCCGACGAAGTGAAGGGCAACGTGAAAGTTGTTTTCTGCGTGCCATTTCCATTTCTGATTCCGATAAAAAATTTACTCGGTAGCAATTCACGAATTAGCGTCGGTGCGCAGAACTGCAGCGAGCATGAATCTGGCGCCTATACCGGCGAAGTTTCTGCCGCCATGATCAAGTCGATCAATGTGCCTTACGTGATCCTTGGCCACAGCGAACGAAGACAGTATTTCGGAGAAGAGGGAAAATTGTTGGCGAAGAAAGTAGATCAGGCATTGAAGCACAGTCTTACACCGATTTTCTGCTGCGGCGAGCCACTGGAAGTGCGCGAACGGAACGAGCATGAAGCGCTCGTGAAGAAACAAGTGGAGGAAAGTTTATTTCATCTGGATTCAACAGCGCTGCAAAAAATAGTCATTGCGTACGAACCAGTTTGGGCCATCGGCACGGGCAAAACAGCAACCGCACAACAAGCGCAGGATATGCACGCGGTTATTCGCAAGCATCTATCCACTAAGTACGGATCCAGTGTGGCTGACAGTATCACCATTCTGTATGGTGGTAGTGTTAACGCAGCGAACGCAAAAGAACTCTTCTCTTGTCCCGATGTGGATGGAGGTTTGGTGGGCGGCGCGTCTCTGAAGTCCCGGGAGTTCACGGATATCATTAAGTCAGCCTAGCCGACCATGCCGATGTATCACTCTCGCCTTCAGGTAATCTGTGATCAGGAGTATGCGGAGATCCTGATGGCTGAAATAGCCGAGGCGGGTTTTGATACCTTCATGGAGACCGATAAGGGATTCGAAGCGTACGTTGAACTCGACAACTACGACAAAGAAAAACTGGTCGAGATCAAGTCCCGGTACAGTCAGCAAACACCGATAGTTTTTTACCAGGACCGGATTCAGAAACAGAACTGGAATGAGGAATGGGAAAAAAGTTATCAGCCCATCATCGTGGAGGATCAGTGTTTGATTCGCGCGGAGTTCCACCGCATCGAAAAGAAGTATCCCTATGAGGTGATCATCACCCCGAAGATGTCGTTTGGAACAGGCCATCATCAAACGACTTACCTCATGGTGAAAAATCAGTTGGCGCTGAATCACAAGAACAAGCGCGTGATGGACGCCGGCTGTGGTACCGCGATCCTTTCCATCATGGCGTCGAAGCTCGGTGCGCGGGAAGTGTTCGCCTTCGACATTGATGAGTGGAGCGTAACGAACGGCCTGGAGAATATCGAGGTGAATCAGTGCACGAATATCGAACTCAGACAAGGAAAGATTTCTGAAGCAAACCCTACAGGTAAATTTGATATCATACTGGCGAACATCAACAAGAATGTGTTGTTGGAAGAACTCAAAACCTACACGCAGTATCTGGAGGCCGACGGCTGTATTTTGATCAGCGGATTTTACACCCATGACATTCCAGACCTTTTGACTGCAGCCAGCGGATGTGGTCTGAAGGAGTCCACCCGCGATGAAAGAGAAACCTGGGCGGCTTTGGTTTTGAAACGTTCAACCTGATTTTTTTCCTATCCGGTCCCTTCCTATCTTTAACTAGAATCATCACGACTTTTTGATTAACCCGACGAATTCATGCGAATAGCCATTCACGGAAAGGAGTTTAATCGTCAGACCGCGGCCTACATCACGCAGATTTTTGAATCCCTTCAGCAACATAAAGTTGATGCGTGGGTCTCTTCCAAGTTCGCGCGTTTTTTGCGATCGCCGGCGTTCAAAAAATTCAAATTCAAAACCTACGAGCCAGGCACGCCGCTGAAAGGCGTGCAGCTTTTTGTCAGTGTCGGTGGAGATGGCACGATGCTGGAGGCCGTTACGCATATCTCTCGTCTGGAGATTCCGATCCTCGGGATCAACACAGGCCGGATGGGTTTCCTGGCAACCATTGCCCGAAATGAAGTTTCCTGGGCACTCTCGAAATTGCTGGAGGGCGCTTACACGCTCGACAAGCGGGCCGTGCTAAAACTCGAAACCAACAAGGATGTTTTTGGCAAAATGAATTTTGCGTTGAATGATTTCACACTCGTGAAAAAGGATTCTTCTTCCATGATCACGATTCACACTTACATTGATGGGGAATTTCTGAATTCCTATTGGGCTGACGGCATCATCGTGTCCACTCCCACCGGATCAACGGGTTACTCCTTGAGTTGTGGAGGACCACTGATTTTTCCGCGTTCCGGAAATTTTGTCATTACACCGGTAAGTTCTCACAATCTTACCGTTCGGCCGATTGTAGTGTCCGACAGTTCAGAAATTACCTTCCGGGTGGAAGGGCGAAGCAAGAAATTCCTGGTGTCGCTGGATTCGCGCGTGGCGTCAGTCGACGATTCGATTAAGCTAAAGGTTTCAAAAGCGGATTTCAAGGTAAACCTCGTTCAGCTCGAAGGGCGTCATTATTTCAATACCCTCCGGCAAAAGCTTAACTGGGGGTTGGATATCCGAAACTGATATTTGACATTTTTACTTATTTTTGTAGTTCACTTAGATACAGATACTTAATTCCTGCGAGTCATGAGGAGACTAATCTTTGCCGTCCTGGCTTTTGTACTGCTGGTTAACGCAGAGGAAGCGTTTGCTCAAATGAACCGGCGGGCTATTAAGAAGAACAACCGAAAGATTTCCAGTTACCGGGGTAAAAAGTCTTACTTCAGCAAGGAGAAGGTTTACAGCATGGCCGGTTTGTCGATTAGTGCCTTAAACTACTACGGAGACCTTGCTCCGAAGCCCAGTAAACTAAGTACCGATATATCTTTCACAAGGCCAGCCATCGGCCTTTCCTTTGGTCATCGGTTTGGTCCGCGTTACACCTTGACGGCCCAGCTGATGTACGGGTCTTTGAAAGGTTCAGACGCTGAGTCAGCCGATGCGGGCGATACAGAAAACGGAATCTTTCGTGCACAGCGGAATCTCTCATTTCGAAATAGAATTCAGGAACTCTCGGTTGTTGCCAGTATAGATTTGTTCGAAAATCAGGCGACGTACATTAGCCGTGTAGCCTGGACCCCCTATGCCTTCGCCGGATTTTCGGTATTTCATCATAATCCGCAGGCCCAGGTGCCTGTTACCGACGTTCAGGGCAATGCCCTCTCGAATGCCGGAGAATGGGTCGACCTTCAACCGCTGGGCACAGAGGGTCAGCATGCCGACTTGTTGGATACCGACGTGAACCACGGTCTCAAGCCGTACAAAAGAATTCAAGTGTCGATACCAATGGGGCTTGGTGTTCGTTTTAGGCTAAACCAGGTTTTGGATTTGTCGGCTGAATTCGGATTTCGCTACTTGTTCACCGACTACATAGATGACGTCAGTCGAAACTATGTTGACCTTGGGGTTTTTGGTAGCGATCCAGTGGCGAAGGCTCTGTCTTATAGGTCTAATGAGAAATATACGCCCACTACGTCCTATGTAGGACGTGACGGTGTGACATACAATGTACTGGCAGGATATGGCGAAGAATACCCTGATAACATCCGCGGAAACAAAGATGACAAAGACATTTTTATGGTCACCAGCATTAAGGTTACTTACATCCTTGGTAAGACGTTCCATCGCGCCAAATTCAGATAATGCGCTTGGGTAGAATCGGTAGAATCGGCCTCATTTTTTTACTTGTCACAGGGTTGATTCAACCTGCCCTTTCTCAACGATCAGAAGTTGGGTTTGGCTTGGGTACTTTCAATTACACCGGCGACCTGGTCAAATTTTACAGCTTCAAAAATTCCACCTTCGCGGCAACCGCGTTCTATCGATCCAATCTCAGCAGCGTTGTCAGCTTTCGCGTGGGCGCCACGGCTGGAAAAATCGGTGCTTCCGAAAAGCCGATTGACGCCTTTGCGGCCCAACGCAATGCTTCGTTTGATCTTTTTCTGTTTGAAGCCTCTTCCGTAATGGAATATCATTTCCTGAACTGGCGGGAAACAAAACGATTTGTTCGGTTCACACCCTACCTTTTTGCCGGGCTTGGACTATTTGGTATTTCTGGTAATCCTGACAAGACTGAAGAATACAGTAATATTCAACTGGCCATTCCATTCGGGGGTGGCGTCAAGTATGTTTACAATCCAAAGTGGTACTTCTCCCTTGAGTTCGGGGTCAGAAAGACATTTTTTGATTACCTCGACAATATATCTGCTGGTGATCCGGACTTGAAGAACTACCAGTATGGAAACCCCAATGACAACGACAACTATTATTTCCTGGGGATAAGTATCACGCGAACGTTCTATGACATCCCATGCCCCAAAAATCCATATAAATAGCCCTTTCTAAATTCTTTCTCCCCAGTCCCCTTTTTTGCTAATTTTGGCCCCCTGTGTCATCCTTTAAGGACCATATTGATTTCAATAACCTTCCTCAGCACATCGCTGTCATCATGGACGGCAATGGTCGTTGGGCCAAAAAGAAGGGCGCTATGCGGATTTTTGGCCATAAAAATGCTGTTCAGGCCGTCCGCGACGTGACGGAGGGCTGCGGAGAACTGGGTATCAAGTACCTGACGCTTTACGCATTTTCCACGGAGAACTGGAGCAGACCCAAGGCAGAGGTCGATGGACTCATGGAGCTCTTGGTGAGTACCCTCAAGGCGGAGATAGGAACCTTAATGGAGAACCAGGTTAAACTGATGACCATTGGCGACCTTTCGCAGCTTCCCGGCAATTGCCAGGAAAACCTTCAATGGGCCATCCAGAAGACCAGTCAGAATAGCGGGATGATTCTCAACCTGGCCCTCAGTTATAGTGGCCGATGGGAGATCATTAAAGCTGTGCAGGCTATTGCCGAAAAGGCTGGAAAGGGTGAATTGAAGGCTGAAGACATAAATGAAAAGACTTTTGAGAACTTTTTAAAGACTTCCGGCATCCCAGATCCTGAGCTCCTTATCCGCACTAGCGGAGAAATGAGAATCAGCAATTTCCTGCTTTGGCAGATCGCCTATACGGAACTTTATATCACACCCACACTCTGGCCTGATTTCCGGAAAGAACATTTGTATGAGGCCATCTGGTCATACCAAAAACGGGAAAGAAGATTTGGCAAAACAAGTGAACAATTGAACCCTGTAAGTTGAATGAAGAAGATTCTATTTCTCGTTATTTTGGTTGGATTTGCGGCGGATACATGGGCTCAGATTAGACGTCGACGCGGCGACCGTGCGGGTGCCGAATCGGAGAATACGTTGAACTACGCTAACCCCGCCGAATATACGATCGGCGGAATCGAGGTCACCGGATTGAACATCCTCGACAAGAATGCCATGATCTCCCTGACCGGTCTGAAGATTGGCGATAAAATCAAAATCCCTGGCGATGCCATTTCAAACACCATTCGTGGTTTGTGGAAACACGGACTCGTCGGCGATGTTACCATCAAAGTCGACCGCATTGAAGGAAGTAATGTTTTCCTGAACATCGTGCTGGCCGAACGCCCTCGACTAACAGGATTCTACTTTACAGGAATTAACAAATCACAAGAGAGTGGACTCAAAGATGACCTCACGCTGATCAGGGGAAAAATTGTAACGGAAGCGATGATCCGCAATACGCAGTTGGCGGTTAAGAAATATTTTGTCAAGAAAGGATTTTTGAACACCGAGGTGCGCGTGGTTCAGGAGCGCGATACCCTCAACCGCGATGGCATTCGATTAAAGATTGCGGTCAGTCCGAATTCAAAAGTGAAGATCAACAAGATTTCATTTGAAGGTAACGATCACATCGACGACGCGAAGCTCAAGAAGAAACTAAAGGGCACGCACGAGTATGCCCGCATCAGTCTGCACCGGACGATTCTCGCTTCGGTGTTCTCTACCAATCCCAAGAATTATTTATCCTCCGGTGAAAAGGTAAGCTGGAAGGAGTTCAAGGAATTCATCAACAACAATATCAAGCTCAATCTCTTCAGCAGTTCGAAATTTATCCAGACCGACTTCGACGATGACAAAAAGAAGGTGATCGAGTTTTACAACTCAAAAGGTTATCGCGACGCGGAAATTGTGACGGACACCGTATATGCGCACAACGACCGAACGATAAACATTGATTTCAAAATCTCGGAAGGACCGAAATACTATTTCCGGAATATCATCTGGACGGGTAACTACATCTATACTGATAAGCAACTCGGAAGTGTACTCGGAATCAACAAGGGAGATGTTTACAACAACGAGTTGATTCAAAAGAAACTTCAATTCAATCCGAAAGGAATGGACATCAGCGGTCTGTACATGGACGATGGCTACTTGTTCTTCAGAATCAATCCAGTCGAGGTAGCTGTAGCCGGCGATTCTATCGACGTAGAAATGCGGATTTTTGAAGGTGAACAAGCAACCATTAACGAGGTAACGATATCCGGCAATGATCGCACGAGCGATCACGTGATCCGCCGCGAATTGAGTACAGTCCCAGGTCAAAAATTCAGACGTTCAGATATCATTCGTACGCAGCAGAAACTGAGTCAGCTGGGATACTTTGCGCCCGACAAGATCGGTCAGAATCTTGTGCCGAATCCCGCTAACGGAACAGTGGACATCGAATGGCAAGTGGAGGAACAATCCAATGACCAGGTTGAATTATCTGGTGGCTGGGGTGGATACTATGGTTTCGTAGGAACGTTGGGTCTAACGTTCAATAACTTTTCACTGCGCAACATTCCTCATTTTGATAACTGGAGGCCGTTGCCGGTTGGTGATGGTCAGCGCTTATCAATACGCGCGCAGGCAAACGGAAGATCATTCCAAAGCTATAGCTTCTCTTTCACCGAACCTTGGTTGGGCGGACGGAAGCCGCATTCACTTACCGTTAGTTTGAATAGCTCGTTCCAGCGCTCGTTGTACGGCTATGGCTATGGCACGGGAGCATCGAGCGACTTAAGTCCAAGTTTGCAGGTGCACAGCATCTCCGTTGGATTGGGTCGTCTGTTGGAATGGCCAGATAACTATTTCACCTTGACTAACTCTTTGAGTTACCTCCGCTACATCCTGAACAACTATTCATCAGGCCTTGGATTCAGCAATGGTGTTGCCAACAGCATTACTTTCAACACGACGCTGTCGCGGAATAGTATTGACAACCCGATGTATCCATCACAAGGGTCTACGATTTCCTTGAGCGTAACGTTGACGCCGCCATTCTCACTCTGGCGCAACATCGACTACACCACCGCGACACCGGCAGAAAAGTATAAGTGGATTGAATATCACAAGTGGATGTTCGATGCTAAGTACTACTTGCCTTTGGATAACAAGAAGAAGTTGGTGTTGGAAGCAAAAGCACACTTTGGATTTATTGGAAAATACTCAACGGCAGCGGGCATCGGACCATTCGAAAGATTCTTCCTGGGTGGCGATGGACTAGCGGGTGGATTTAACTCGTTTATCCTCGGCCAGGACATCATTGGTCTTCGCGGATACCCGAACAACTCCATCACGCCTCCTGATTACAGTCAGAACCAGTCCCCTACTGGCGCGGACAGGATAAGGGGTGGAATTGTATATGATAAATTAGGATTGGAATTGCGCTATCCGGTAACGACAGGAAACGCCGCCACGATTTATGTGCTGGGATTCACAGAAGCCGGCAACAACTGGAACAATTATGATGATTTCAATCCGTTTAAGCTGTATAAGTCGGCCGGATTTGGCGCGAGGATATTCATGCCGGCCTTTGGATTGATTGGTTTAAATTGGGCGTACGGATTTGACCCTATTCCGCTCAATTCCCGTAATCCAATCAGTGGATCGCAATTCCACTTTACTATCGGACAGCAAATCAGATAATTATGCGGATTTATATTATTACAATATTTTTTCTCATTTTCGGCCTGAATTTTGTCAATGCTCAGCGGTTCGGGTACATCGACACGGATTATATCCTGAACAAGATGCCCGAATACAAGAAGGCCCAGGATGAAATAAACCAGCTCTCAACGGCTTGGGAAAAGGAAATTCAGGACATGGCCAAGAAAATTGAGTCCATGTACAGTGCCCTGCAGGCTGAGCAGGTGCTCCTGACGGAAGAGATGCGGAAAGAACGGACGGAGTCTATCCAGAAGAAAGAAGCAGAAATGAAGGAATACCAAAAAAAGGTATTTGGATTCGGTGGCCTTTTCTTCCTCAAAAAACAAGAGTTGATCAAGCCCATCCAGGACAAAGTATGGGATGCAGTCGATAAGGCGGCCAAGCAAAACAACCTGGCCATCGTATTTGATAAAGCAGGTGAACTGGTGATGATATATACGGATCCGCGTTACGACTACACGGATTTTGTATTGGACGAATTGGGTCTTGGAGACCCAAACGATAAGGTTAAAAACTAAATAGTAATTGTAATGAGAAAGTTTGTTTTACTCGTGGTGATGGGATTAGTGTCAGTGCTGACCCATGCACAAACCGCATCGACTAAAATTGGGTATGCTGATCTTGAGTATATCTACAGCGAAATGCCCGATGCTAAGAGAATTGAAGCTGAGTTAAAATCTACTCAGAGTCAACTCAAAGCGCAGATCGATGCTAAGGTTCAGGAATTTCAGAAAAAACTCGCCGACTATCAGGCCAACATCAATACCATGCTCGACGCTGTTCGCGTAAATACGGAGCGTGAATTGCAGCAACTTCAGCAAAATCTGGAGAAGCTTCAGGCCGATGCGCAGACGACCATTCAGAACAAGCACGCACAATTGATGGATCCAGTAAATCAGAAGATTGCAAAGGCCATTGATGAAGTAGCGAAAGAGAATGGTTTTAACATGATTCTGACTGCGCAGATCGGAGGCCTGGACGTTGACGTTGTCCTTTACGCTGACGAAAAATCCGATATCTCTGATTTGGTGTTGAAGAAAATGGGCATTACGCCAAAGCCTGCAACAGCAACGACTACAGCGCCTAAGTAAAACTGAGGAGCAATCATAAAATAAAAAAAGCCGCTTTACGCGGCTTTTTTTATGGGCTTATGCTCGCCCGTTCTTGAGTTTGGTTTTAAATTTTTTCAACTGCATTCTCAGCGCATCCGCGGCAAGGTCGGTGGCCGCTTCGAAGGAGCGCGCCTTTTCAGTGGCGAATAACTGACTGCCCGGTACACGAAGTTTAATTTCCACCGTCTTGTTATCGATCCCCTCGTTGTTCAGCCTGAGAAAAACCTCGCCATCAACGAGTCGATCATAAAACGTGTCCAATTTGTCCAGCTTCCGTTGAATAAAATCGATAAGCTTACGGTCCGCATTGAAGTGGATGGAGTGAACTTGTAACTTCATAGTTGTAAAAATTTAAAAATGGAACAATTAAACTGTACCGGCTTTTTTGCGACCAGCCAGGGGTCAAAGAAACTCAAGTAGTTATGCAATCATAGATCTACGATTTAAAGTGACCGCTATCCTCAGGCTTTGGGATGCGCTTGTTGAAATACTTTTTTGAGCTTATCGATGGAATTGTGGGTGTAGACTTGTGTCGCCGCCAGGCTGCTATGACCTAAGAGATCTTTAACAGCGTTGATTTCGGCCCCGCGATTTAACAAATGAGTGGCATATGAATGTCGTAATGCATGGGGACTCTTTTTTTCCGAGGAGGTATGAGCGAGATGTTTATTTACAATGCGATAGATCATCATGGGATAACAAGGTTCCCCTTTTTCAGTGACGAGAAGCGCTCCATTTGCGTTTGATTCAACTTCCTGGTCGCGCACAGTCTGATAGTTCTTAATTATTGTAACGAGGCCTTGGGAGAATGGGACTACTCTTTCCTTGTTTCTTTTTCCCAACACTTTAAGGGTTTGATTTTTGAGGTCAATATTGGATTCCTTCAAGGAGATCAACTCCGACAACCGAAGGCCCGTTCCATACAGTAACTCCAGCACCAGCTTCTCGTGGAGGTTCGTGAAATCCGAATTCGACTCTGTGTTATCGAGCAGCGCAACCATTTCGTTCTCCTTGACAAAGCTGGGAAGCCTGCGATTTTTCTTTAGCGCTTTGATCTTGATCATGGGATCTTTTTCCAGTCCATGATGCTTCACCAGGAATTTATAAAATGAACGAAGGCTGGCGATTTTCCGGTTTACCGACGCCGGCCCCATACCGTTTTCAACCAGCGAAATGATCCACGATCGAACCATAGCATAGCTCGCTTTTGCCGGCGTTTCCGAATAGGTTTCGCTTAGATAACGATTGAATTGATGGATGTCGCTTTCATAGGCAAGAACCGTATGGGAACTGGCTCTCTTTTCGAACTGAAGGTATTTCAGAAAGGACTCTATCATGCACTACCAACACTGATAGAAGCAATGTAAAAAAATAATCCCCTATTAGGAAGCCTAACAGGGGATTGTTAATAGAATGGGAATAAGTTGTGGATAACTGCGTTACCACAAATTTTATCTGATTCCTGAAATCTTAAGCGTTGGTCGCCAGGAGTCTTTGCTGCTCGCGGTACGCGGCGCGGATAATCTGATTTCTTCTGCGAACAGAAGGCTTTTCAAATGAAGTCCTGGAGCGAAGTTCCTTGAGAACGCCAGTCTTTTCGTACTTCTTTTTGAAGCGCTTCAGTGCCTTGTCAATCGACTCGTTCTCCTTTACATTAACGATAATCATAATTCTTATTTAGGGCTGCAAATATAGCGGAATTTGTGGTTAATACCCAAATTATTTCAGCAGTGCCCTGCCAATCACAACTTTCTGAATTTCCGACGTTCCCTCGCCGATCGTGCACAGTTTGGCGTCCCGGTAGAACTTCTCGACAGGGAAATCCTTGATATACCCGTACCCGCCAAAGATCTGAACCGCCTCATTGGCCACTTCTACGGCGATTTCCGCGGTGTAAAGTTTAGCCATGGCCGATTCCAGGGTCACATTTTTGCCGAGATTCTTAAGATCGCCAGCCCGATACGTTAAAAGACGGGCAGCCTCAATCTTGGTGGCCATATCTGCCAGTTTGAAAGAAATGCCCTGAAATTTTGAAATAGGCTGATTGAACTGGTGCCTTTCCTTTGAGTACGCCAGCGCTGCATCAAAGGCACCCATAGCGATACCCAACCCGAGAGAGGCGATGGAAATGCGTCCTCCATCCAGGACTTTCAAAGCTTGTATAAAGCCTTCGCCTTCCGCTCCCACCATTTGCGATTTGTGAACCTTGCAGTCGGTAAAGATGATTTCGGCCGTCTCCGAGGCCCTCATACCCAGCTTATTCTCTTTCTTGCCTGCCGAGAAGCCTGGCGTTCCTCTTTCTATGATAAAAGCCGTCATGCCGTGTGAATCTCCGACTTTGCCCGTCCGCGCAATCACTACGGCCACATCACCAGACTTCCCATGGGTGATAAAATTCTTGGCGCCGTTCAAAATGTAGTAGTCACCATCTTTAATCGCCACGGTTTTCATATTACCCGCGTCGGATCCCGTATTCGGTTCGGTTAATCCCCACGCTCCGATCCATTCGGCAGTGGCAAGTTTGGGAAGGTACTTGCGCTTTTGCTCTTCGTTCGCGAACTGCAGGATGTGATTTGTACAGAGGGAATTGTGCGCCGCCATGGAAAGGCCGATCGATCCATCAACACGCGAGATCTCCGTAATAGCTGTGATATACTCAGTGTAGCCAAGGCCAGCACCACCATATTCCTCAGGCACCAGCACGCCCATTAAACCCAACTTCCCCATTTTTTTGAAGAGCTCTACCGGGAAGGTCTGGCTTTCGTCCCATGCCATGATGTTAGGCCTGATCTCTTTGTTGCTAAAGTCTCGGGCCATTTTGGCGATCATTTGCTGATTTTCAGATTCAGCAAAGCTTATGTTTAGTGGTGCTGTCATAGTCTTATTTTGGATGGCAATATTAAGAAGTAGGCCGCAATTATACTAACGAGTGTTAGCCTATAAAAGATCGAATCTCGAAATTTTTGTGAAGGAGGGCCCTTTTGCGTCCGAATCTGATCAAAAGTTATAATTTCGCAGGTCTAAAAACCCCTTTTTAACCCAATTCAATGAGGATAGCAGTTGTTGGCACCGGTTACGTAGGTCTCGTCACCGGCACTTGCTTCGCAGAAACTGGAAATACCGTAACATGCGTTGACATCGATAAGGAGAAAGTAAAAAAGCTCCAGAACGGAAAAATCACCATTTATGAACCGGGCCTTGAGCAGCTGTTCGAAAGGAACATCAAGCAGGACCGACTTCGTTTTACCACCAATTTGGAGGAAGGTATTCACGAGGCCCAGATCATTTTTCTGGCCTTGCCCACCCCTCCGGGCGAGGATGGCTCGGCCGATCTGAAGTACATCCTGAAAGTAGCCGATGACCTTGGCCCCCTACTAAAAGACTACACCGTAATAATTGACAAGAGTACAGTTCCTGTCGGAACAGCCGATAAAGTGCATTCTCGGATCAAGGCTGGCGCCAAAGTCGACTTTGACGTGGTCTCCAACCCGGAGTTTTTGAGGGAGGGTGTTGCGGTCGAGGACTTCATGAAGCCGGACCGGGTGGTCATCGGAACGACCTCCGCCCGGGCTAGGAAGGTTATGGAAGCGCTGTACGCGCCCTTTGTTCGTCAGGGCAACCCGATCATTTTTATGGATGAGCGCTCGGCCGAACTCACCAAGTACGCCGCTAACTCATTCCTGGCTACCAAAATCTCATTCATGAATGAGATCGCGAATCTTTGCGAATTACTCGGCGCGGATGTAGATGCTGTTCGCAAAGGGGTAGGCACTGACAGCCGGATCGGAAAGCGATTCCTGTTCCCGGGTATCGGATATGGTGGAAGTTGTTTTCCGAAAGATGTTCAGGCGTTAGCGAAATCATCCGCTGATGCCGATTACGAATTCAAGATTTTAAAAGCTGTTATGGACGTCAACAGCAAGCAGAAAACCAGACTCATTCCACGAATGAAAAAGTTTTTTGATAATAATCTGAAAGGAAAGACGATCGCTTTCTGGGGACTGTCCTTCAAACCTCACACAGATGATATTCGGGAAGCGCCTTCGTTGTACAACATCGAAGAACTCTTGAACCTCGGAGCAACCATTAAAGTACATGACCCCGAAGGAATGGAGAATGTGCGCTTGCAAGTCGGCGACAAAGTGCAGTACTGCAAAACGCCCTATGAGGCTGCTGAAAATGCTGACGCAATTTTTATTGCCACTGAGTGGCCAGAATTCCGCACGCCGGATTTTGATAAGCTTTCTTCAATCTTAAGACGAAAAGTTATTTTCGATGGTCGCAATTTGTACGATCTGCCCGCCATGCGTGAGATGGGGTACGCGTACTTTAGCATAGGAAGAGAGGTGGTCAATGGCTAAACGAGTTCTCATCACTGGAGGCGCTGGCTTCCTCGGCTCACACTTGTGTGATCGTTTTATAAAAGAAGGTTTTCAGGTTGTCGCGATGGACAATTTGATTACAGGAGACGTTCGAAACATTGAACACCTGTTCAAGCATCCAGCCTTTGAATTTTATCACCACGACGTTTCGACCTTTGTTCACGTGCCTGGCGACCTGCACTACATCCTTCATTTTGCATCACCCGCCAGTCCGATTGATTACCTGAAGATTCCAATCCAAACGTTGAAGGTTGGTTCGTTGGGAACGCATAATTTATTGGGACTCGCGCGCGCGAAGAAGGCGCGGATTTTGGTGGCCTCAACTTCCGAGGTTTACGGCGATCCATTGGTCCACCCGCAGACCGAAGAATACTACGGAAACGTGAATCCTATTGGACCCCGCGGGGTTTATGACGAGGCGAAACGTTTTCAGGAGGCGATGACGATGGCTTATCACACCTATCACGGTCTTGAAACGCGAATCGTAAGAATCTTTAATACCTATGGTCCACGCATGCGCTTGAATGATGGTCGTGTGTTGCCAGCATTCATCGGTCAGGCGCTTCGTGGAGAAGATCTCACCGTGTTCGGCGATGGTTCTCAGACCCGCTCCTTCTGCTATGTAGACGATCAGGTTGAAGGAATTTTTCGGTTGTTGATGTCAGACTATCATTTGCCGGTGAACATTGGCAATCCAGATGAAATAACCATCAGGGAGTTCGCAGAGGAAATTGTAAAACTGACGGGAACGAGCCAAAAAATAATTTACAAGCCTCTACCGCAAGACGATCCTAAACAGCGTCAACCCAATACCACCAAGGCACGGCAGATCCTGGGCTGGGAAGCTAAGGTATCGCGAAAGGAAGGTCTGAAAATTACATACGAGTACTTCAAGACGCTGCCACAGGAGGTACTTTATCAGCGCGATCACAAGAACTTTGAAAAGTATATTCGCTAACTTCTCGCATGGCTAAGCGAAAGATCTTGATTACGGGGGGAGCGGGGTTTATCGGATCCCACGTCGTGAGGTTATTTGTAAACAACTATCCTGATTATCTAGTTGTCAATCTTGACAAGCTGACCTATGCCGGGAATCTCGAGAACCTGACGGACATCGAGAACAAACCAAATTACAAGTTTGAGCGAGGCGATATTCTCGATGTTGAATTCCTCTTCAACGTTTTCAAGAAATACGACATCGATGGCGTGATCCACCTCGCGGCGGAATCTCACGTCGATCGTTCACTGCACAATCCATCCGAGTTCGCAGCCACCAATATAATCGGCACGCTGAATCTCCTTCGCGCTACCCAGGCGTACTGGAATGATTCGTTGGAAGGAAAAATATTCTATCACATTTCCACCGACGAAGTATACGGATCAGCGGAGCACGGCGGATATTTTACAGAAGAAACACCCATCGATCCACGGTCGCCGTACTCCGCTTCGAAGGCGAGCAGCGATCACTTCGTTCGCGCATACAACAACAGTTTTGGGTTACAGACGCTGATCAGCCGCTGCTCCAACAACTACGGCCCCTACCACTTTCCTGAAAAGCTCATCCCGTTAATGATCAACAACATCATTAATTCTAAACCGCTCCCGGTTTACGGCAAGGGTGAGAATATCCGGGATTGGCTTTTTGTGGAGGATCATGCAACGGCTATCGAAGCGATATTTCATAAAGGAAAGCCTGGAGAGGTGTACAACATTGGCGGAAACAACGAATGGAAGAATATTGACCTGGTGAAGTTACTCTGTCACATCATGGATAAAAAACTCCATAGAGAAGATGGAACGTCGGCGCAGTTGATCACTTACGTTAAAGATCGCCCGGGTCATGACTTGCGTTATGCCATTAACCCGACCAAACTTATCAGTGAGATTGGTTGGAGACCAGAAGTCACATTTGAAGTCGGTCTCGAGAAGACGGTGGATTGGTATCTTGCTAATCCCGAGTGGTTAAAGAGCGTTACTTCGGGCGCGTATCTCCAATACTACTCGAAAATGTATCAAGGTCGCTAAAAATAGCATTGATGAAAGGTATCATTCTTGCCGGCGGTTCAGGAACACGATTGTATCCACTGACCATAGCAGTGAGCAAGCAGCTCATGCCGTTGTACGACAAGCCGATGATTTACTATCCCTTGTCCGTGCTGATGATGGCGGGCATTCGCGACATCCTTATCATCTCCACGCCGCACGACATGGCCATGTTTCAAAAATTGCTGGGCGACGGTAAAAACCTCGGATGTACATTTCAGTATGCTGTTCAGCCGAAACCTGAAGGATTGGCGCAGGCTTTTGTCATCGGAGAAAAATTTATTGGAAAGGATAAAGTGGCGCTAATTCTTGGCGATAACATTTTCTACGGATCCGGAATGCAAAAACTTTTGCAGGGCAACGCAGATCCTGACGGCGGTGTTGTCTTTGCGTACCACGTCACCGATCCGGAGCGTTATGGCGTCGTTGAATTCGACGCTCAACGGAACGTAATCTCCATTGAAGAAAAACCGGTGAAGCCCAAATCGAATTACGCCGTGCCCGGATTATACTTTTACGACAACCAGGTAATCGAAATAGCGAAAGCATTGAAGCCTAGTCCCCGTGGCGAATTGGAAATCACCGATATCAATAACGTTTACCTGAAGCGCGGAAAACTGAAAGTAGCCCCGATGAGCCGCGGAACAGCTTGGTTGGATACCGGTACATTTGATTCCCTCATGCAAGCCTCCAACTTTGTTCAGGTTATCGAGCAGCGCCAGGGTTTGAAGGTCGGATGCATTGAAGAAGTGGCGTTTCGGATGGGTTTTATTTCGAAACCTCAATTATTGGAACTGGCAAAGCCCCTTGAAAAAAGCGGGTACGGGACCTATCTCAAAAACCTGCCCGATTACATCTAAATCGAGGCTTTTGATTCAGATCAACAAATTTTTGCGTTAAATCAAAAAAGCTCTACTTTTGCCGAAGTTTCTGAGAAATTACTTAGAGGGGGCGAACAAGTCCCCTCTTTGTTTATAGAAACTTTTTCGAAATGGACATTGCAGGAGAAATAAGGCACTTGGCGGAATCCAAACTCACAGATCCGGCGCACTTTATCGTGGATGTGGTGATTTCTTCGAAGCGCGGGCCCACTAAAATTTTAATTGTTTTAGATGGCGATCAAGGCGTTGGCATTGACCACTGTGCTTTTTTAAGCCGCGAGCTCTCGAAAGCACTCGATGAAGTTTCTTACCTGGAAGAAAGCTATACACTGGAAGTGACTACGCCGGGATTGGATCAGCCGCTGAAACTCATTCGTCAGTATGCGAAGAATGTTGGGCGGAAGCTGAAAGTAAAGCTTAAGGACACAACCCTGGAAGGAACCCTGAGCGGAACCAATAGCGAAAAAATATTGCTAAGTCAGGAGACTGGCGCTGGCAAGAAAAAAGAAACGAAAACCCTTGAAATTCCTTTTTCTGAAATAGAAAAAGCTTTTGTGATAGTAAGTTTTAAATAAGACATAGCCATGGATGCACATGAATTGATTCAGTCGTTTGCTGAATTTGCAAAGCAGAAGAACATCGATCGCCCGACAATGATCCGGATTCTGGAAGATGTATTCCGGAACATGATCCGTAAGCGTTACGAATCGGATGAAAACTTCGACATCATTATCAACGCAGATAAAGGCGACTTGGAAATTTACCGTTTCCGTGAAATCGTGGACGATAACTCAGAAGACATCTGGGATTTTGACAAGGTGAGCATTACCGAAGCCCGCAAGATTGAGCCTGATTTCGAAGTGGGTGAAGAAGTTTCTGAACAAATCTTCATCGAGGATTTCGGCAGAAGAGCTGTTACGACCGCCCGCCAAACCCTGATTCAAAAGGTAAAAGACCTGGAGAAGGATATCCTGTTCCAGAAGTACAAAGAATTGGTAGGAGAAATCATCACAGGTGAAGTTTACCAGGTGTTGAGCAAGGAAGTATTGTTGACGGACGCGGAAGGCAACGAGATCTCCGTTCCGCGCAGCGAGCAAATCCAAAAAGATCGCTATCGCAAAGGCGAAAATGTTCGTTCCATTGTTCACAAGGTTGAGATGGTTAACGGCAACCCTAAAATTATTCTTTCAAGAACGTCTCCCGTTTTCCTGGAGCGTTTGTTTGAACAGGAAGTACCAGAAGTCTACGACGGCTTGATCACCATTAAAAAAGTGGTGCGTGAACCGGGCGAACGCGCCAAGGTAGCGGTAGAATCTTATGATGACAGAATCGATCCTGTAGGCGCTTGCGTGGGTATGAAAGGATCACGCATCCATGCCATTGTTCGCGAATTGCAGAATGAGAACATCGACGTAATCAACTACACCGAAAACCTCGAACTCTACATTCAACGCGCGTTGAGCCCTGCGAAAATATCTTCGATAAAAATTGATAAGGAGAATGGCCGCGTGTCCGTGTACCTCAAGCCCGATCAGGTTTCTCTCGCCATTGGTAAAGGAGGCTTGAACATTAAGCTTGCCAGTCGCCTGGTGGGTTATGAAATCGATGTGTTCCGCGAACTGGCTGAAGGTCAGGTAGAGGAAGATGTGGATCTGGATGAGTTCTCAGATGAAATTGAGAGCTGGGTGATCGACGAACTGAACCGGATCGGATTGGACACCGCGAAGAGCGTATTGGCCCTTTCCAAAGAGGAGTTGGTGCGCCGGACAGATCTCGAGGAAGAAACTGTTGATGGCGTATTGAACATCCTGAAAAAGGAATTTGAATAAAAATAAGGTTCGTCAGCCGACAATGGTTTTTGCCGGTTAACGAACTGTTAAATTGCACGGGAAATAGGCTCCTAATTTTAAAGTCCTTAAAAAACAGGCATATTTGAGTATGGCGGAAGAAAAGTTGATCAGGTTGAGTCAGGCAGCAAGGAAGCTCAATGTGGGCCATAATACCATTTTGGACTTTCTGGCGAAGAAAGGCTTTGAGGTTGAGAACAACCCCAACGCTAAACTCACACCTGAACATTTTGCCCTGCTTTCTAAGGAATTCGCCTCATCGGCGACTGATAAAATGGAAGCCTCCGGCCTTTCCATTGGCGCCAAGCACGGCGACAACATGATCCTGGAAGGAGAGAAGGACCTGGTGAAAAAACGGGTTGAGGAGGAAGAGCGGATCATGATCAAGAATCTCGCTTCGAAAGACCTGAAAGCCAAAGAAGAACCCAAGGCCGAAAAGGTTGAGCGCGAGAAGCCCAAGCTGGAAGGCATTAAAGTTGTCGGCAAAATTGAATTGGAGAAAAAGGCCGCGACTAAAGAAGTTGAAGAACCAGAACCGGTAGTAGCGAAAGAAACTCCGAAAGTTGTCGAGACTCCGGTAGAGAAAGCCCCTGAGCAGGAATCAGAAGTGATTAAGGCTAGAGCTGACAAGTTGAAGGGCTTGAAGGTTGTCGACAAGATTGAACTGCCGGTAGAAAAAGAAAAGAAAAAGGAAGCTCCTGTGGCTTCTTCAGATACCAAGGACGACCGCAAGGCCAAGCGCCCCAGAAAAAGAATTTCTTCAGGCGAAGAACAGCAGCAACGCCCCGGAGGCGGTCAGCAGCGTCCACAACAACAGCAACGCGGCAAGGGACCTCACGTTCCACGCGTACAGAAAGAAGAACCTTCAGAGAAGGAAATTCAGGATCAGATCCGCGCGACATTGGCAAAACTTAGCGGCGGTCAGAAGAAGACTACCGGTGCTAAGTATCGTCGCGAAAAACGACAAGCCATTTCTGATGCGCAGGAACAGCAGATGCTGCAAGAGCAGGAAGCATCGAAGACATTGCGTGTTACAGAATTTATTTCAGCCAATGACCTGGCGTCGTTGATGAACGTTTCTGTGAACGAGGTGATCTCGACCTGTCTTAGCCTAGGCATGTTCGTATCCATCAACCAGCGTCTTGACGCTGAAGCGATCACAGTGATTGCTGATGAATTTGGTTTTGAAGTTCAGTTTACTTCGACCGAAGATGATACTGTTCGGGAGGCGGCGCAGGATACCGAAGCGGAGCTGCAGCATCGCGCGCCGATTGTTACCATCATGGGTCACGTCGACCACGGTAAGACTTCCTTGCTTGACTATATCCGTAACACCAAAGTAACGGCGTCCGAAGCGGGTGGTATCACGCAGCACATCGGAGCATACGATGTAACCACCAAGAGCGGAAACAAGATTGCATTCCTCGATACGCCCGGTCACGAAGCGTTTACCGCCATGCGTGCACGGGGTGCAAAACTTACGGATATCGCGATCATCGTGGTCGCTGCCGACGACGATGTAATGCCGCAGACGAAGGAAGCCATCAACCACGCTCAAGTGGCAGGCGTTCCGATTGTTATTGCCATCAATAAGATTGATAAACCCACAGCGAATCCTGACAAGATCAGAGAAGCGCTTTCTAAGAATAACATCCTCGTGGAAGAATGGGGTGGTAAATACCAGTGCCAGGAGATTTCTGCGAAATCAGGAAAGGGCATTGATGATTTACTGGAAAAAGTATTGCTGGAAGCAGAGTTGTTGAATCTCAAAGCAAATCCAGATCGTCAGGCGTCAGGTTCTGTTATCGAAGCTTCCCTTGACAAGGGACGCGGCTATGTAGCCACGGTAATGGTACAAACCGGAACCCTGAAGATCGGTGATGTAGTATTGTCTGGTGCGCACTATGGACGTGTGAAGGCGATGTTTGAAGACACTGGCAAGAAAGTAAACGAAGCCGGTCCTTCAACACCTGTTGTACTTCTTGGATTGGATGGTGCGCCTCAAGCGGGTGAAAAATTCACCGTGCTCGAATCGGATCGCGAAGCGCGCGAAATGGCGAGCAAGCGCAGCCAGCTGTTGCGTGAACAAAGTATCCGTACGAAGAAGCACATCACCCTTGATGAAATCGGAAGACGTCTGGCTATTGGCAGCTTCAAGGAACTTAACGTGATCGTAAAAGGTGACGTGGACGGTTCAGTAGAAGCGTTGTCAGATTCACTATTGAAACTTTCTACCCAGGAAATCCAGGTAGCCATCATCCACCGCGGTGTGGGTCAGATTTCAGAATCCGATGTATTGCTCGCCTCTGCTTCGGATGCCGTTATCGTTGGTTTCCAGGTAAGACCTTCAGGCGCAGCGAAACGACTGGCAGAGAACGAAGAAATCGAAATTCGCTTATACTCCATCATCTACGATGCGATCAATGATGTGAGGGCCGCTATGGAAGGTATGTTGGCGCCTGAAACCGAAGAAGTGATCGTTGGTAATGCTGAAGTAAGAGAGGTATTCAAGATATCGAAAGTAGGAACCATCGCAGGTTGTATGGTGACGGATGGATCCATCAAGCGCAACAACCCGATCCGACTGATCCGTGACGGTATTGTTACTTACGCTGGTAAACTTGGCTCATTGAAACGCCATAAAGACGATGCCAGCGAAGTAAGATCAGGCTTCGACTGCGGTATCGGCATCGATGGCTTTAACGACATCAACGAGGGCGACGTGATCGAAAGCTACGAGCAACGCGAAGTTAAAAGGACATTGTGATGGGCTCGCTCATCTACTCCATACAAGGCTTGACTTACCGTCAGGCCTTTTTTTTGTTCGAACATGAACTAAGAATGATAAATATTTTATGAAAAAACTCTTGTGCGCTGGATGGCTGATCGTCTTGTTCGCGTGTGATTCATCCGATCCTTCACCTTCTGATGAGGTGTATTTTCCACCAGTCGGATCCGGCACGTGGGAGGCCACCGCACCAAAAGATCTTGGCTGGAATGAAACCAAGTTGGATGAGCTGGATGACTTTTTGGAGACCAGCAATACCCGTGCATTGATCATCTTGAAGGATGGAAAAATAGTTGTCGAAAAGTATTTAGGAAAGCAACTGGTAAATACCTCGCTCGATTTCACAGCCACCAGCAATTGGTATTGGGCATCCGCGGGTAAGACCTTAACCTCTGCACTTGTCGGAATAGCTGAATCTCAGGATGAAATCAATTTTAATGACGCAACCTCCGTCTATCTGGGCACCGGCTGGACAAGCCTTACCCTGGACCAGGAGAACAAGATCAAAGTCATTCATCAACTGACCATGACGACTGGCTTGGATGACGATGTCGTTAATCCCGATTGTACGGAACCTTCTTGCATGGTTTACAAAGCGGAGCCAGGCACGCGATGGGCTTATCACAACGGCCCTTACACTTTACTCGATGATGTCATCGCGCAAGCAACCGGAAGCACGCTTAACAGTTATCTCAACACCGAGTTGAAATCGAAAATTGGTATGGATGGAGAATACATTCAAACCGGAGACAACAATGTCTATTACAGCACCCCTCGGTCGATGGCGCGCTTTGGCTTACTGCTGATGAATGAGGGAAAGTGGGATCAGGAGGAGATCATTCCGATATCGTATGTCAATCAGATGATCTCAAGCTCGCAAAACCTAAACCTATCGTATGGTTGTCTCACGTGGCTTAACGGAAAGTCGTCCTTCATGGTACCGGGACTCCAAACTGTGTTTCCCGGATCGATCACACCGAATGCGCCGGAGGAGATGTTTGCTGCCATGGGGAAGAACGGCCAGCTTATCAATGTGGTGCCAGGTGAAGGTCTGGTCGTGATACGAATGGGTGAAAATCCCGGGACCAGTCTTGTTCCTTTTCTTTTTCAAGACGACCTGTGGGAGAAACTGAACGAAATTATCCCCTAACAAAGTCGGGCAATATGACACCCGTTGTATTTGTTAAAATGACAAGTCGGTTTATGCGGAATACTCACTAACTTCACTGTCGGAAAAACCTACTGTCATGAAAAAACCTATTCTGTTACTGGCATTTCTTTTGGCATCATGGATCTCTTTTGGTCAGGGAGTAAGTCCGGCGCCTGAAGACAAAGCCGTTGTATACTTCGCCAGGCCATCCTCGTTAGGATTTGCAATCAACTTCAGCTATTTCGACAGCACCAAACTCATCGGGCGATTTAGCGGAACAAAGTACATCCGTTATGAGTGCGATCCGGGTCGCCACCTGTTCTGGGGGCGCTCAGAGAATCGTGATTTTATCGAAGCGGAAGTCGAAGCGGGAAAGATCTACTTCATCGAAGCAATTCCCGCGATGGGCGCGCTGAAGGCAGCCATTCAATTGGAGCCAATCGATCCCAACGATTCAAAGAAAATGGAGAAGATCCTCAAGCTGATAAACAAGAAGGCGTCAGTGTCATTTACAGAGGCCGAACTGGAAGCCGACAAAAAAGAATTGGGCGACGTCATCGAACGTGGCCTGGAGCAGTACAAGGAAGACAGGGAAAAAGGAAAGCATGTTCCGCTGAAGCTGGACAAGTCCATGTACTACAAAGGATAGAATAAATAAGGCCATTCAAATGTGAATGGCCTTTTTTTCGTTTCTCGTTTATCTATTCACTTCGCAACGACTTCACCGGATTTCTCAATGCAGCCTTGATGGACTGGTAGCTGACCGTGACCCATGAGATCACCAGCGCCAGACCGCCCGCCAACAAGAAGGTTCCGATACTTAGATCAACGTGGTAGGCGAATCCTTCAAGCCATCGGTTCATCATGAACCATCCCAGTGGTACCGCCAGCACGAAAGCGACAAGAATCAGCCGTGTAAAATCTTTGGAAAGAAACAGCACGACTCCCGGTACAGACGCGCCGAGAACTTTTCGAACGCCAATTTCTTTGGTGCGCAAACTTGCCGTGTACGCGGCCAATCCAAAAAGCCCTACGCAAGCGATTAATATGGCCAGGCCAGAAAAGACCGTGAACAAAGTACCGGCACGCGCCTCCGCCTGATAATTGGCCTGCAGTGTTTCATTCAGGAAGTGGTATTTAAAGGGACGACCGTCGGAAAGTGATTTCCATTTCTCTTCTGCCTTTTCGGTTACGTCCGTCAAATTTTGTGTCTCTACTTTCGCGTAGGCGTAACCAGCTCCACCGCCGAAGCTCTCGTTACTTTGAATAGTGAGTGGCGTGATCTCATCCCGCAGCGATTGAAAGTTAAAGTCCTTCATCACACCAATAATGGTAAAAACCACATTGACGTTGCCGTTCTGATTACGTTGCACTTGTGTAAGGCGCTGCCCCACCGGATTGCCTGTGAGCCCAAGCGTTTTTACAGCGGACTCGTTTACCATCAGCGACAAGGAGTCGTTGGTTTCTTTGGAAAATCCCCTGCCTTGCAAAATCTTGAGCCCGACGGTCTCAGCGAGATCGTCATTGATGACCATCGACTTTGTCGTGAGAATTTCGGAGGAACCCTCCGGGATAAACTGCGATCCAAAGTAGTCGCCTTCGCGACCCAGCAAGGCAAATGAACTGCCCACGCTTTTTACGCCGCTGATTCGCTTCAGTTCTTCCGTAAAGGTCTGTGTCTTGTTGTTTAGCGCGAAGACACTCTCTACAATCAACATATTCTCTTTATCGTAGCCAAGGGATTTGTTTTGCATGAACTTCATCTGGTCAGCAACCACCAGCGTTCCGGTGATGAGGATGATAGAAATCCAGAATTGAAAAACGACTAACCCGTTGCGCAGCCAATTTCCCTTTCCTTGTTTGGAAAACGAACCCTTCATCACGAGGATGGGATTAAATGCTGAAAGTGCAAAAGCCGGGTAACTTCCCGCCAGGAAGCCGACCACAAGAGCAAAGGCGAAAAGACCGCCTGCTATGGGAAGTGAAAAGTCGAGGTGGAGGTGTTTACCAGAAAGATTATTGAAGAATGGCAGCGAGAGTTGTGAAATGAGTGCCGCCATAAATGTTGCCGCGAGCGAAACCAGGATCGACTCCACGAGGAACTGCACAATCAAATGCTCGCGGGCGGAACCCATGGTCTTGCGCACGCCCACTTCTTTTGCGCGTTCAGCTGACCTCGCCGTGGCAAGGTTCATAAAATTTATACACGCAATGAGCACAATCAACACGGCGACGCATGAAAGAAAGTAAATGTAATTCTGGTTGCCACCGGTTTTGATCTTTGCTTCGATGTGCGTGGGATCAAGGTGAATCGATGGAAGGGGCTGAAGAAAATAGCGATAGCCATTGCCTTCCTTCTTGTAGTCTTCCCAGGACTTTCCCAGCTCACTTTCGATTTGACCGGAAGCATAGCGATCAACCATGGCTGGAAATTTTGCTTCGAGTGCCCGACTGTCGGCGCCGGGCTTCAGTAATAAGTAGACGTGTGCCGTGAACGTAATGAAATTCGGACCATTACCGAAGAAGTTGTCATTCCACTTGGTAAGGATGTCATATTTAAAGTGAGAGTTTTCAGGGACATTTTCAGAAACGCCGGTAACATGAAAATCCTGGTTGAATATATTCAACACCTTGCCGATGGGGTCCTCCGCGCCGAAGTAACGCTTTGCTGTTTCTTCTGTGACGACAATGTCATTAAGATTCTTGAAAACTGTCTTTGCGTTTCCCTTTAATAGTTTGATGCTGAATACATCGAAGAAGCTGGAGTCAGCGTTCATGACAAAATCTTCTTCGAATTGTTTTTCGTCACCGTGCGCGTCCTTGTAGCGGACGATCTGGTCGTTGAAGGGACCACCCATACGGACGACTGATTCTATTTCCGGAAAATCTTTTGGAATTACTTCCGCGTAGGAATGAGGGATCACAGCATAGTACGTCGAATGCTGCGGATACTTACGCTCCAAGGCTATTTTAAATATCCTGTCGCCCTTCTCATGAAATTTATCGTACGACAGTTCATCGGAAACGAACAGGACTATCAACAGGCATCCCGCTATGCCCACGGCAAGGCCCAGAATATTGATGAGCGAATAAACCTTGTGCTTGACAAGGTTTCGAATGGCGACGCGGAAGTAGTTTTTGATCATGGGGAAGGAATAATTGGAACTAAGGACCAAATAAATTCCGTGCCATGCAAAATCTCGCTAATGAAGGCGAATGGGAAGGTAATGCGGAAGGTGACGTCCGAAAAGGCGAAAATTCGTTCGCAGACGGACATCTTAAATGCAAAAATTATCACGGAAGGCACGGAATACACAGAATGAATTCTTCTTCCGTGGCTTCCGTGTATTCCGTGAGCAATGGTATCGGTTATGAAACCAGTTCGACGCTTCGCTTAATGAAGTTGGTCAGGTCAGCGCCGGTCAGCATGTTTTGCGATAACAGCGCAAGATCGAAGGCCTGCTTGGCTAGTTTGATTTTCTGTTCATCGCCTTCAGCCCTGAGCAGTTTTTGCACGATCGTGTGATTGCCATTGACGGCTACGGCATATTGATCAGGCATGGATCCCATGAACGCGTATCCGCCGCCGCCCATCTTGGCCATATCTTTCATGCGCCGCATGAATTCACTCATGGTGATCACCACAGGAAATTCATCGGGAGAAAGCGATTCAACCGCCACCGTGAAGTTCTTGTTGTTGATGGCTTTCTCGAAAATATCTTTCACCTGGGTTTGTTCTTCCTGGCTGAGAACGCTTTCAGATTTCGTATCCTTATCGATGAGTTTGTCGGCGGTATCGCTGTCGACGCGCTTGAGATGAGTTTTCTCCAGGCGTTGTTCCAGTGTATTGATGAAATGGTTGTCGAGAACGCCATCCATCAGTAACACGTCGTATGATTTGTTCTTGGCGGCCTCGACGTAACTGTGCTGCTTGGCAGCGTCGTTGGTGTAGAGATAAACAGTTTGACCGTCTTTATCGGTTTGATTGACGTTTACCTTTTCCTTGTATTCCTCCAGTGTGAAGTATTGCGCGTCGACATTCTTGAACAGCGCAAACTCCTTTGCTTTATCGTAGAATTTGTCATCGCTGATCACGCCGTACTTCACGAAGATGTTAATGTCATCCCATTTCTTTTCGAAATCAGCACGGTCTTTCTTGAAGAGTTCCTGCAGTTTGTCGGCTACCTTCTTGGTGATGTGCTGGCTGATTTTCTTAACGTTCGCATCGCTTTGTAAGTAACTGCGCGAAACGTTCAACGGGATATCCGGCGAATCAAGAATACCATGGAGCAGCATCAGGAAATCGGGTACTACGTCTTTTACCTCATCCGTGATGAACACCTGACGAGAGTAGAGTTGGATACGATTCTTCTGCAGTTCAAAGTCGTTTTTAACTTTTGGGAAATAGAGAACGCCCGTCAGGTTAAAAGGGTAGTCAACATTCAGGTGAATCCAGAATAATGGATCTTCCGAGAAGGGATACAATTCTTTGTAGAACGCCAGGTAATCCTCGTCCTTCAGTTCGTTAGGAGATTTTGTCCAGAGGGGAGAAGGATTGTTGATGACGCGATCAACCGTAACCGATTTGAATTTTGGTTTTCCGTCCGCGTCAACGCCGTCTTCAACGCTATCCTCGGTCGTTCCAAATTTGATCTCAACCGGAAGGAACTTGCAATACTTTTCCAGGATCCCTTTGATTCTAAATTCATCCAGGAATTCTTCCGAGTCAGCATTGATGTGGAGGATCACATCGGTTCCGCGTTCTTTTTTTGTTGCCGAGGTCAGTTCAAACTCCGTAGAGCCGTCGCAAACCCATCGCACCGCTTCGCTTCCCTGTTGAAAGGAGCGAGAAATGATCTCGACTTCATCGGCCACCATAAAGGCTGAATAAAATCCGAGTCCGAATTTTCCGATGATGTCTTTCGAGTCTGTCTTATCCTTGAATTTCTCAACAAACTCTGTGGCACCAGAAAAAGCAATTTGGTTGATGTACTTCTTGATTTCCTCGCCCGTCATGCCGATCCCTTTGTCGGAAACGGTGATGGTTTTCTTCTCCTTGTCGAAGCTTACCTCGATGCGGAGTTCGCCAAGGTCCCCATTGAATTCGCCCAGGGAAGCAAGTTTTTTGAGCTTCTGGGTTGCATCGATCGCATTGCTAACCAATTCACGCAGGAATATCTCGTGATCGGAATACAAGAACTTCTTGATGATGGGGAATATATTCTCGGTATGGATGGAAATGGTTCCTTTCTCCTGTACTTCTGCCATAGTAGTATCGTTTGTCATTAAATTTTCTCAGGGAATGAGGATTTCAAAGAGCATTCCAACCGTAAAGAAATGCCAGGATGGCAGATTATCGGAGACGCTCTGAATCCCTTACAATTTTTTCATCGCGTCGGATGAACCGGTTCGCCAGCAAGTTGCAGACGACGGCCACGCCGGGTAGCCATAATCCGGGGCCGTATTCACCGGCGGGATAAAGTTTAACCAGGGTGCTGGCAAAATAGACAGCTGATCCAATGCTGGCGGCAATAAAAAGGGAGTTGAGTGCGCCCAGTTTCATTTGCGCCATCCGGTCTTTGTATTTTCTGATCGAGATCACGGCAACGGTGGCCGCGGCAACCAGTAGAATGGCCGTCAAAGAATAGGGAAAATAAGTCGGCGTAAGGACGTCGTTTTCTTTAACAGAATAATGCAGGGCGTACAGCACCTGACGTTTAGCGTCTTCCTCAAAAACCCAGATGGGAACGAAAATCGAAGCCACTAAACTCAGCACAGCAACGACGAGAAATACAGTTTGAATTCTTTGCCACATGGTTTGGTTCCTTTTATCTTGAGCCCATTAACAGGCTGGCAAAAGTAAAAAGAAATTGCCAAGGGTCATCCCTACCAACTCGCCTTAAATTTCGAGGATGAAAGACGCATTTATCATTGATATTCTTCGCACGCCCATTGGGAAGTATGCCGGAACATTAGCCACCGTTCGTCCCGACGACCTGGCTGCGCACGTGATCCGTGAACTCTTAAAAAGAAATTCCAGTGTCGACCCTAAAGCCATCGAAGATGTGATCCTCGGCGCAGCTAATCAATCCGGAGAAGACAACCGGAATGTAGCCCGCATGGCGTTGCTATTAGCCGGACTGCCAGTAGAAATCGGAGGCGCGACGGTAAACCGCCTTTGTGCTTCCGGCCTTCAGGCGATCATGAACGCCGCGCAAGGTGTGCTTACAGGAAATGGCGACGTCTACCTCGCTGGTGGCGTTGAAAGCATGAGCCGCGCGCCTTTCGTGATGGCGAAATCGGAGGAAGCCTTCTCCAGGAAGAACGAGATATTTGACACGACCCTGGGTTGGAGATTTGTCAACTCAAAACTCTCCAAACTTTACCATCCCTATTCGATGGGCGAGACGGCCGAGAATGTAGCGGAGAAATGGAAGATCAGCCGAGACGCACAGGATGAGTTCGCGCTGCAATCGCAGAACAAGTATCAACGTGCGCATGAGGCGGGAAAATTCCGGCAGGAGTTGAGCGCAGTTCCCATTCCACAAGGCAAAGGTGAAGCAAAGTTGTTCGACAAAGACGAGCATCCCAGAAGCACAACAAAAGAAAAACTCTCAAGTTTGGCGCCGGCATTCAAAGAAGGAGGATCTGTAACGGCAGGGAATTCATCAGGGATCAATGATGGTGCCGCCTGCAGCATCGTCGCGAGCGAGGAGTTCGTTAAGAAAAATAATCTCAAGCCGATCGCACGCATTGTTTCGATGGCAGTAGCGGGAGTAGATCCCGCGATCATGGGCATTGGGCCAGTACCAGCTACGCGTAAGGCGTTGCAACGCGCGGGGTTAAAAGTAGAAGACATCGGACTGATTGAATTGAATGAAGCGTTCGCCTCTCAATCGCTTGCGTGCATTTCGGAACTGAAATTGAATCCTGAAATAGTAAATGTAAACGGCGGCGCGATAGCCATCGGACATCCACTAGGCTGCAGTGGAGTTCGCATCAGCGCCACGCTCATTCATGAAATGAGAAAAAGAAAGGTAAAGTACGGTCTGGCGACGATGTGTATTGGCGTGGGGCAAGGTGCTGCTGTTGTTTTCGAGGGAGTTTAGAAATTAATAACGCCCTGCAAGTTTGAACTTAATCGGCAGAACAAACCTTGACTTGACCGCTTTGCCGTTTTGTTTTCCTGGAATCCATTTTGGAAAGATTGACACTATCCTTATTGCCTCCTGGTCGCAACCTCCCCCGATTCCTTTAATTATGTTGATGTCGGTAATGCTGCCATCTTTGTTCACAACAAAGGAAACAAAAACACTTCCTTGAATCCCCATTCTTCTCGCGTCGGGAGGATACTTCAGGTTATTGTATAGAAGTTTGGCAAGGGCATCAAATCCTCCGGGATACTCAGCCTGTTCATCTACGACGGTAAAAATCGTTTCGCTCTCACTGGAATCTATTGAGTTCGAATTGGAATCTGTTGGGGTCGAGACTTTGGGCCATGGCAGGAAAAGAAGAAAGGGATAGTCCGTGCGCACCACATGCTCCTGGTTTAAGAACTTCTCAGTCACTTCAAATTTATAGGGCGCCAAAAATTTATTCTGGTACTCCTGAGTATACGCTATGCTACGACCAGATTCAATCAGTACTCCTTTTTTGAATTTGTTTTTGGAAAACGTTTCGCGGTAAACCACATCACCTTCACTGGTTGAGCATTGCCATTCGCCGTCCTTTTCCCCGTTCTCAAAGCGGCCCCTAACAACGAGACGGACGGGCAAATTGTACCACTCGTACTCATGAATCCAGTCACCAGTTCCATTCGTAACAATCAGTTTGCCCGAGGTATCATACATGGAATTGACGAAAAAAGCATCATCTGAAAAGGTGACATCCAGCTTCGGATTCCCGTCGGGAAAGTAGTATTTCCAGTTGCCGGCCCGTAAATCATTTCTGAATTCCCCTTCCGACTCGAGTTGACCATTTGAATGGTAAAAGGAAAAGGTTCCGTTCTTCCGGCCAGCGTTATAGCTTCCTTTCATCACCAGCTGATCATTCATCAAATAGTCCGATACACCGCCGATAAAAGTAGGCTTATACTGAGATGTAATGGTGTCAAGCAGACAAATTCTGTAGTACACTGCAGAATCCTTCGTGGTGATCTCCCACTGGTGATTATAGTACAATTTCTTTGGAGTCTGGGCTTCTAAATTTTGAGCAACGCCAAACACAACGAGGATGAAAAACGGAAATTTCATAAGTTGTAAACATAAATAATTTCCAATGACCTGCAAATTTCATGAGTAACGCCGCTTGCCTTCGTAGCAGGATATTTGAGTTTTACATTGAGCGCTGTGAAACTCTGCGAACCTTTGCGTTCTTTGTGCTCCCGATAGCTATCGGGATGGATTTAATAACATATGAGATACTTTTTTGAGATCGCTTACAGCGGAAAAAACTACAATGGCTGGCAGTCGCAAGAGAATGCCATTGGCGTGCAGGCGGTTGTGGAGGATGCCCTTTCAAAAGTATTTCGTGAGGAGGTTAACGTTGTTTGCAGCGGAAGAACGGATACTGGCGTTCATTGCGAGCAGCAATTCTTTCACGCCGATGTTAAGCACAATGTACAGGAGGATAGAGATCTGCAAAGGCTCAATTCCGCACTTCCGAAAGACATTTCCATCCAATCGATTCGTCAAGTAAATGAAGATGCCAGCGCACGCTACAATGCAACGGAACGAAGTTATCAGTATCGAATCACACGGAAGAAAGATCCCTTTTCCGAAGGCCTCGCCTGGCATTACTTCAAACCGTTGGATGTGCCATTGATGAATAAAGCTGCGGAATCACTTTTAGGCGAGCACGACTTTGAATGTTTTAGCAAAGTAAAAACCGACGTGAATCATTTTGTTTGCAACATGAAGAAAGCGGAATGGAAAGCGGACGGTGATCGACTTGAATTCACCATCACCGCGAATCGTTTTCTTCGCGGCATGGTCCGCGCCATCGTTGGAACATTGCTCGATGTCGGGAGCGGGAAGACTTCTCTCAAAGAATTTCAAAACATCCTCTCCAGCCGCGATCGGAAAAAAGCCGGCGCAAATGTGCCGCCCTACGGACTGTACCTCGTGAAAGTAAAGTACCCATCCAATATCTTTGTCAAGGAATAAGAACAACCACACACGCGCTCGCCCACACCCCAATGACTAATGACTAATGACCAATGACTAAAATCAGAGTAGGATCAGGTTTCGACGTTCACCAGCTGGAAGAAGGAAGAGATTTTTGGCTGGGAGGAATAAAACTCCCATCCACGAAAGGCGCCGTCGGCCACTCCGACGCCGACGTCCTCATCCACGCTATTTGTGATGCATTGCTTGGCGCCGCCAACCTTCGCGACATCGGATTCCACTTCGCCAATAGCGACGATCGCTGGAAAGGAATGGATAGCAAATTTTTTCTGAAAGAAGTTACGCGCATGCTGCAGGAGCGCGGATGGAAAGTTGGAAACGTCGACTGCACGATTTGCCTGGAAAAACCAAAGATCAATCCGCACATCGACGCCATGAAAAAAACATTGGCACCGCTGATGAATATTTCCGAGGAGGATATTTCTATCAAGGCGACCACAACGGAAAAACTCGGCTACGTCGGCCGGGAAGAAGGCGTGAATGCATCCGCGGTGGCACTGATCGTGAAAGATTAAGGGTCTTCATCGACACCGAGAATCAAACGCAATGTTTTCAAACTCGGTGTTCGATCCGCTACAAGTTTCAAAATTCCCAGAAACGGTATAAACAAGATCATTCCGGCAACACCCCAGAGTAATCCGCCGATAACAATCGCGGCAATCGTTACCAATGTATTCAACCGCAAGCGGCTGCTGACCGCCAATGGAAAAATCAAATTGGCTTCGAGGTACTGCACAATGGCAAAAACGGCCACGACACCCAATGGATACCAGATTGAATTGTAGGTGATCCAGGCCACCGAGATGGGTAGTAAGGACGCCACGATAATTCCCACGTAAGGAATGAAAGTGAGTATCGATGCGATGAAGCCAAAGAGAAAAGCGTTTGGTATTCCAAGGACGTAGAGCCCGATACTATTCAGAAGACCGACGATCAAATAGACCAACGCCATTCCCTTGATGAAATTGTAATAAGCTTTAATGCTAAGGTTCAGGATTTCGCGAATCCGTTCTCTCCCTTCGTGCGGGAAAATCCGATACAGAACTTCAACCCAGCGATGGCGATAGTAAAGGAATAACACCGTATAAATCGGAATGAGAATGAACAGCACGGCGGAAACCGCGGACGCGGTGAGCGTCTTCTGAATCAAGCTAGCGGCATCGCCAACAGAATTATTCAGTACGTTGTTTATCCATACCGCTTGCTGTTCCCGACTTACATTGAGTCGTACTTCCAGCCATGCGCTTAATTCCGCATAAGAAGCTGAAAGCCTTTGGCTCAGTGTTGGCCATCCGTGAAAGAAGGTGTTGACCTGTGTAATGAGAAGCCCCACCAACACAGACGCAAGAACTGTGAGTATGAGAATGCTGATGAGAATGGCCGTAAGTCGCTTGAACCCACGATGCTCAAACCAAACGCACAATGGATACAACACACAACTCATCAGCAATGCAAAAGAAAGCGGAACGAATAATGGTCGACCGACATAAAGAATCACTGATCCAAAGACTACATACTGAAGCGTATTCAGCACGGATGGATTGGTTGTATGCGAATTCTGCAGCGACATCGATAAAGGATCTCCATCCGAAATACCTTTAATTTGTGTCAGAATCATATGACGGAAATCATTTTTACGAAAGACGGATCGCATTCCCTGCTGAATACAGAACTGAACGAAACCTACCATTCTGTTCATGGGGCGTTGCAGGAATCGATTCATGTTTTTGTCAAGAGCGGACTGGAGTATTTCATAACCCAGCATCAGCCTCAGTCAATTTCAATTTTTGAAGTAGGATTCGGCACCGGCCTGAATGCGCTGCTGACGTTGCAACATGCGTTGAACAAACCCACGTCGATTTCTTACCATTCCATTGAAGCCTTCCCGATCGATGAATCGCTCTGGACAAAACTCAACTATGCTGAATCGCTGGGTATGACCGGGCAGTTTGAGCAACTGCATCGAGCGGGTTGGGATAGACAGGAACAGATCGCTCCGAATTTCAATCTCAGGAAAATCAAAGCCTCACTCGAGCAAATTCAACTTCCAGAAAATTCGTTCGACTTGATCTATTTCGATGCCTTCGCGCCCAACAAGCAACCCGAAATGTGGACGGTTGATATTCTTGGTAAAACAATACAGGCCCTCAAATCGCACGGCGTTTTTGTCACGTACTGCGCCAAAGGCCAATTGAAACGGGATTTGAAATCGCTGGGACTTCAGGTAGAGACGTTGCCGGGACCGCCTGGGAAGAAAGAAATGGTGAGAGGTATTAAGAATTAGAACGACGCTTCTTGGCTCCTGGCTGCTGGCCGCTGGCTGCTGGCTCTTGGTTTTTGGCCCCTTGCCTTCTGTCTTCTGACTCCTGTCTTCTGATTTATTGAATTATTCACAATCGTTTTCGCTCTTTTTTGAAATTTTCAAAATCGCTCAGATGCAATCGTATTCGTTTTTTACATTTTTAAACATTTGGAAACAATTGTGAAAAGATTCAAAAAATTCTGACTATCAGCCCATTCTTCAAAATTTCCTTCTGCATTCTTGATAATTTTATACAATCCATTCTGCCCGAATGGCCCGTTTTACAGACTTTTTTACAACCAGACAATTTTTAAGAGTTCAAAAATGAAAGAAACCACCAGCCGAGGTTTGTATACCCCTGAACTGGAACACGATGCCTGCGGTATCGGCTTTGTCGCCAATATCAATGGTGCCAAGACTAACCAGAATTTGATTGATGCGCTTTCCATGCTGGAAAACATGGAACACCGGGGGGGTAAAGGCAGCAGCCCGAAAACAGGAGATGGCGCCGGCATACTCCTCCAACTACCACATGAATTTTTGGCCGACGAAGCCGCGCGTTTAGGATTCGCGCTGCCAGCACCCGGAAAGTACGGGGTCGGTATGGTCTTCTTTCCGCGCGATAAGAAAGTATCCAACGCCTGCCGGGAAATACTCCGGAAAAACATCAAAGAATTAGGTCTCGACCTGATCGGCTTCCGTGTCGTACCGGTGGATCACAGCGTACCCGGACCGGGTGCTGCCGAAGTAGAACCGGTCATTGAACAAGTATTTGTGAAGCCTGTCCATGACACTTTGCAAGGCGACGCCTTCGAGAGAAAACTGTTTGTGCTGCGCAACTACTGTCAACATGCCGTAGCAAATTCTGTAAAGGGGAACAACAAGGAATTTTACATCACGAGTTTCTCATCGCGGACCATCATTTACAAAGGGCAGCTGCGTACGGAACAGCTGCGCGTTTACTTCAACGATCTTCAGGATTCGAGAATGAAAACGGCACTCGCACTGGTGCACTCTCGATTTTCCACCAATACCTTCCCTAACTGGAAACTGGCGCAGCCTTTCCGTTACATCGCTCACAACGGTGAGATCAATACCATTCGGGGCAACGTGAATAAAATGAAGTCCAAAGAAGCGATGTTCAAGTCGACGCTCTTCACGGACGATGAAATCAAGAAACTTCTCCCCATCACGAGTCCCGACGGCTCCGACTCAGCGAACCTTGATGCGCTGGTGGAAATGTTGGTACTCTCGGGTCGCAGCATTCCGCATGTCATGATGATGCTCGTGCCAGAGGCTTGGCAAGACAACAAGCTGATGGATCCACATCGCAAGGCATTCTACAAGTATCACGCTTCGATGATGGAACCCTGGGATGGTCCTGCAGCCCTTGTGTTTACCGATGGAACACGGATTGGCGCGACGCTCGACCGAAATGGTCTTCGCCCCTTGCGCTATTGCGTGACACGCTCCGGAAGAGTAATTGCAGCTTCCGAGGCTGGTGCCCTCCCCGTTGATCCAAAAGATGTCATTGAGAAAGGCCGTATCACCCCGGGCAAGATGCTCATGATCGATCTCGAGCTTGGAAAGGTCCTCGACGACGAGAAAGTGAAGCGTACGGTCTATGAAGGAAAATCCTACTACAACTGGATCATTCAAAACCGCTTGAAACTGCGCCTGGAACCGGAGGTTGAGTGGACCGAAAATAACTACGACGAAAAAACATTGATCCAACGGCAGAATGCCTACGGATATACCACGGAGGATGTCAAGACACTCCTTCTTCCATTGGCAGAAAAGGGATACGAGGCCATCGGCTCCATGGGCGACGATTCTCCCCTGGCCGTTCTCTCGAAGGAAAGCCGTCACATCTCAAATTATTTCAAGCAACACTTTGCTCAGGTAAGTAATCCACCTATTGATCCTATTCGCGAGCGTTTAGTGATGTCGTTGTTTACGCGGGTTGGCGCCAGTTTGAATGTTTTGGAAGAAACTCCGGAACACACGCGTCAGATCCATATCTCCCAACCGGTGCTCCTGAATTCGGACCTGGACAAGTTGAAGCACCTCCAGGACCAGGGTTTCGAGTACGCTGTTATTCAATGCGTTTTCAAGGCCGACGGACAGCCAGGGCGTTTGGAGGAAAACCTCGACCGCATCTGCTGCGAAGCCGAAAAGGCGATCCGTGCCGGCAAAAGAATCATCATCCTTTCTGACAAGAAAATCAGCAGCGAGTTTGCCCCCATTCCTTCGATGATGTCGGTTGGGGCGGTTCATCAATACCTGGTTGAAAAGAGAATCCGCACACAGGCGGGATTGGTTGTCGAGGCAGGAGATGTTTGGGAAGTACACCACTTCGCGACGATCATTGGCTATGGCGCCAGCGCCGTTAATCCATACCTCGCGTTGGAGAGCATTCATTCCATGAACAAGCATGGTATGTTCTACAAGCCGCTCGCTGACGAGGAAGCTTTCGTCAACTTGCAAAAAGGTATCGGCAACGGATTGCTTAAAGTCATGTCGAAGATGGGTATCAGCACCCTGCAATCGTATCAGTCGGCGCAGATCTTTGAAGCGCTGGGCCTGGGCAGTGACGTGATGGAAAAATGCTTCAGAGGAACCATCAGCCGTATTGAAGGCCTTTCCTTCGACGACCTGGCCGAGGAGGTACTGGTCCGCCACCGGCTGGCGTTCGAGAACGAAAGCAAGGAACTGCAACAGGGCGGGGTCTACCAATGGAAACGCCGGGGTGAAAAGCACCTCTTTAGCCCTGAGGTCATCCATTTGCTTCAGCATTCCACCAAGACAAACAACTACGAAGCTTATAAGAAGTACGCCCAGAAGATCAATGAACAAACCCGCGAGCAACTTACGCTCAGAGGTTTATTTGAGTTCAAAAAGCGCAATTCAATACCATTGAGCGAGGTTGAGCCGGTTGAAGAAATCTTCAAGCGCTTTGCTACCGGGGCGATGTCCTTCGGTTCGATATCCCATGAAGCCCATACTACCCTGGCGATTGCCATGAACCGCATCGGTGGGAAGAGTAACAGCGGAGAGGGCGGCGAGGACGAAATCCGCTTCGAAAAGAAGGAAAATGGCGACTGGGAACGGTCTGCCATCAAGCAGGTAGCCTCAGGCCGATTTGGCGTGACCAGCTACTACCTCTCCAATGCGGACGAGCTCCAGATAAAAATGGCTCAAGGTGCAAAGCCCGGTGAAGGCGGTCAGCTCCCAGGCCACAAGGTCGACGACTGGATCGGTCGCGTAAGACATTCAACTCCGGGAGTAGGGTTAATCTCTCCTCCTCCCCATCACGATATTTACTCAATCGAAGATTTAGCCCAACTGATCTTCGACTTAAAGAATGCAAACCGTCAGGCTCGCATCAATGTGAAACTTGTTTCGCAGGCTGGTGTGGGTACCGTTGCGGCAGGTGTTGCCAAGGCAAAAGCTGATGCTATTCTAATTTCAGGCGCTGATGGAGGAACGGGAGCGTCTCCAATATCCTCTATTCGCCACGCAGGGTTGCCTTGGGAGTTAGGCCTTGCTGAAGCTCACCAAACCCTGGTGAAAAACAATCTTCGCAGTCGCGTAACACTGCAAACCGATGGTCAGATCCGCACCGGTAAAGACATCGCTGTTGCAGCGTTGTTAGGTGCGGAAGAATGGGGCGTAGCGACGGCAGCACTGGTTGTGGAAGGATGCATCATGATGCGCAAGTGTCATTTGAATACCTGCCCTGTCGGCATCGCGACGCAAGATCCAGATCTCAGAAAACTGTTTACCGGCGATCCGGATCATGTTGTGAACTTCTTCAGATTCCTTGCGAATGATCTGCGTGAGCAAATGGCCGAGCTTGGCTTCCGCACCGTGAACGAAATGATCGGTCGCAGCGACATGCTGCGCGTGCGCCAGGATGTTGAGCACTGGAAAGTGAAGAAGCTTGATTTGTCACCGGTCCTTCACCGCGAGTCACCGCGCGAAGGAGTCGGTCTCTACAAACAGATCGAACAGGATTTCGAACTCGAAAAAGTACTGGATTGGAAACTCGTAGAGGCTGCACGTCCCGCGCTCGATGATGCAGAGGCTGTTCAGGAGAAATTCATTATTCGAAATACGGATCGATCCGTTGGCGCATTGTTGTCGAACGAGATATCGAAGAAATACAAAGGGGCAGGACTGCCTGAAGACACCATACATTTCCAATTCAAAGGATCTGCCGGACAAAGCTTCGCGGTATTCGCTGCTCCCGGAATCACATTCGAATTGGAAGGCGAAGCCAACGACTACTTTGGAAAAGGGTTGTCGGGCGCGAAGCTGATTGTCTATCCGGACAAAGAAGCCACCTTCAAACCTGAGGATAACATCATTGTAGGTAACGTAGCATTCTACGGTGCGACTTCCGGCGACGCGTTCATTCGCGGCCAGGCGGGCGAGCGTTTTTGTGTGCGCAACTCTGGTGTGAAAGCCGTGGTGGAAGGTGTTGGTGATCACGCCTGCGAATACATGACCGGTGGTCGTGTTGTCGTACTGGGTAAGACGGGCAAGAACTTCGCGGCGGGTATGAGCGGAGGAGTTGCTTATGTATTTGATCCAGAAAATAATCTCGATCGTCTCTGCAACCGGGAAATGGTAGACCTCGAAAGCATGGAAGAAGAAGACATGGTCGAGGTAAAGGCGATGATCGAGAAACATTACAAATACACCGGTAGCGATCCGGCAGAATGGATCCTGGAAAACTGGGCTTCTGCGTCGGGATTGTTTGTGAAAGTAATGCCACGCGACTACAAAGCCGTTCTCCAAAAATCAAAAGCGAAAAACGGTTCGAAGTCGGAAGTTGTGGAGAACGTTAAACCGGTAGTAGCGAAGTAAGATCACCAATTCAAACTGCAATCAGACCATGGGACAGATAGATGGATTTATGAAGTTCGATCGCGAGATGCCAAAGTCGCGCGATCCCAAGCAACGCCTCAAGGATTACAAAGAAGTATACAATCCCCTCGACAAAGAGAAGGTTAAACAGCAAGCGTCGCGCTGCATGGACTGTGGCGTTCCGTTTTGTCACAATGGTTGCCCGCTGGGGAATATCATTCCCGATTTCAACGACGCCGTGTACAGCGGAAAGTGGGAAGAGGCAATCAAGATTCTCAGCAGCACGAATAACTTCCCGGAGTTTACGGGGAGAATTTGTCCGGCGCCCTGCGAAGCAAGCTGTGTGCTGAGCATCAACAACAAGCCGGTGACGATCGAATACATCGAGAAAACAATTGCCGAGCAGGCCTACGAGAAGGGATACATCAAACCCAATCCACCGAAAGTGCGCACGGGCAAACGGGTGGCAGTCGTGGGATCAGGTCCTGCGGGATTGGCCGCGGCGGCTCAGCTTAACAAAGCAGGTCACTGGGTAACGGTATTCGAGCGGAGCGACCGGATTGGTGGTTTGCTTCGTTATGGAATTCCTGATTTCAAACTTGAAAAATATGTCCTCGACAGACGCCTCCGCCTGATGGAGCAAGAGGGCGTGATCTTTAGAACAAACGCGCACGTAGGCGTGAACATCAGCGCGAAACATTTGCAAGATGAATTCGATGCGATCGTCATGTGTGGAGGAGCTTCTGCGCCGCGTGATCTTCCGATTGCCGGTAGGCAATTCAAAGGCGTTCAGTTTGCCATGGATTTCCTGACGCAGCAGAATAAACGCGTTGCAGGTGATCGGATTTTCTCCGGAGAGATTTTAGCGAATGATAAAAACGTGCTCGTGATAGGCGGTGGCGATACCGGTTCTGACTGCGTGGGCACTTCCAATCGTCAAGGCGCAAAGACGGTAACGCAGATTGAGTTGCTGGCTAAGCCTCCCGTTACGCGCAACGACGAAACAAACCCATGGCCGCTGTGGCCGATGATTCTCAACACGTCTTCATCGCATGAAGAAGGTGTGAATCGCGAGTGGGCAATCCTCACCAAGGAATTTTTGGGCGATAACAATGGTCGCCTCACCGGTTTGAAGATCGTTGACATCAAGTGGGGCGTGAATGCGCAAGGGAAGATGGGCTTCGAAGAAATTGCTGGCACAGAACGGATCATTCCATGCGAGCTTGCTTTGCTTGCCATTGGATTTGTTGGCGCGGAGAAAGGTGGATTAGTTGACGAACTCAAACTCGAACTTGACGAGCGCGGAAATATCAGAAGTTCAAACTACATGACGTCACAGGAAGGTGTGTTTGCCGCTGGCGATGTTCGCAGAGGTCAATCACTGGTGGTCTGGGCGATCTCCGAAGGGCGTGAAGCTGCCCGGGCCGTTGACACATGGTTGATGGGCACTTCCAATCTCGAAGCGAAAGATGAATCCTTTGTACATGTAGGGGAGATGTAGGTCCTCCCCACATGAACTTCAAAAACAGCAGTTTTTTCTGCTGATACTTTCCCTTAATAAGACTCTATCCCTGATAATGGGGAGAATTTTTTTGATTTGCGTCATCAATCCGCAGTCATTAGCGGTAGTTGATCCTCCCTTTTTGTTAATCGACGCCAAATTTTGGTAATTTTGTTATCTATCTGTTTACTCCTTTCCACGGGGAGTCATTAAGGAAAGCGACAACTTAACCTGCCCTCTATGAATAAGTTCAGAAAAATCTGTTTTGCGTTTCTGTGTGTGAGCATGCTCGTACTGGTAAACGGTTGTAGTGATGATGAAGGTGGTGACGATGGTGACGGCGGTGGCAGTACCGATCTGAATGATCTGCCCGAAGATACCGGCGGAACGCACACACCTTATGTAGTTGGATCTACCTCGGCGAAGTTTGGGTACTATGTTTATTTGCCCGGTGGTTACAACGACGTGACGGCGAAATATCCGTTGTTGATATTCCTTCATGGAAAAGGCGAACGCGGCACAGGCTCAAACGAGCTGAGCATTCTCAACAAAGTATTAAGTCACGGTCCTCCGAAGCTGATTAAGAATGGTCAGTGGGATCCTGCGCATCCAATGATTGTGGTCAGCCCGCAGTTTCACGACGATGGAACCGGCGGAAATGAAAACAACTGGGGCGCCGGCAAGGTGGAGAACCTCAAGAATTTCATTTTGTATTTGAAGGATACTTATCGCATCAATGAAAAAAGAATTTACCTGACGGGGCTTAGCCACGGCGGTAATGGCGTGTTTGACTATATATGCTTGCAAGACGAATCCCTTACGATGCTCGCTGCTGCCGCCCCTGTGGCCGCTTACGCTCCGAAGAAGAACTTCGAGCGCTGCGACACCACGCCGATCTGGGTTTTTGTGGGCGATAAGGATGAACCGAATTTTACACAGTGCAAGCTGTTTTACAATGGCTATAACGCGCAGAGTCCCGCTCCGAAGTACCAGGCAAGAATGACAGTGTTCAACGATGCCGGCCACGACGTGTGGACACGGACGTACAGCGGAAGCGCGATTGGAACGGGAGATCCGACCTACAACGAGTTCGACATGTCCCTTACCGACTGGATGTTCCAATACGAGCGCAGCGAGTAACTTCTTTTTCGCCAAGGTAACGACCCTTCACCCTGTGTAAATCCTGGCAGTTCGTTTCGGGCTGCCAAATAACTTCCTACTTTTGTGCTTCAAATTGAAGCAACGTGAGTAAACTGGTCAAAGTAGGAATGGTGCAGATGTCGTGTACCAAAAGCCCGGCAGAAAACCTGGCTAAAGCAATCGAGAAGATCCGTGAGGCTGCCGCCAAGGGGGCACAGATTGTTTGTTTACAGGAATTATTTACATCGGTCTATTTCTGCGATGTAGAGGACTACGAGAATTTCAAATTAGCAGAACCGATTCCTGGACCCTCCACGGAAAAATTGTCGGCTGTGGCGAAGGAACTGGGTGTCGTCATCATCGCCTCTTTATTCGAAAAACGCACGAACGGAATTTACCACAACACCACCGCCGTCCTGGACGCGGATGGTAGCTACTTGGGCAAGTATCGCAAGATGCACATCCCCGATGACCCGGCTTACTATGAGAAATTTTACTTTACTCCGGGAGACCTGGGTTATAAAGTCTTCAAAACAAAATTCGCGACGATCGGCGTCTTGATCTGCTGGGATCAGTGGTACCCTGAAGGTGCCCGCATCACTGCATTGATGGGTGCGGAAATACTTTTTTATCCGACGGCCATCGGATGGGCAACTTCACAAGACGAAGCCACCAACTCCGAGCAGTATAATGCGTGGCAAACGATTCAGCGAAGCCATGCAGTCGCCAACGGCGTTCACGTGGTGAGTGTGAATCGCGTAGGCTTCGAGCAAAACGGAGCGATGAAATTTTGGGGAGGTTCATTCATTTCAAACCCTTTCGGAAGAATTCTTTACCTCGGATCACACGACCAGGAAGAAGTGCATGTCATGGAAATCGATTTGAATAAAACCGATAGCTATAGAACGCACTGGCCATTCCTCCGCGACCGACGGATTGATTCGTACCAGCCGATTACGAAACGGTATATCGACGAAGACTGATTTTAGTCCGAAAGTCCGGAAGACTGATTGGTCGGAAAGTCGGGAAGTCCGAAAGTCCGGAAGACTGATTAGTCCGAAAGATCGATGTGTTAGAAACTAAACGTTAGCCCGAACTGTATGCCTTTTAAGTTTGAGAAATTGATAGTTTGGCAAAAAGCAGTTGAACTATCTGAACGAGTAAATGATTTGACTTCAACTTTTCCAATTAACGAGATGTATGTCCTGACCGCACAGATCAAACGTGCTGCAGATTCTGTTTCGTTGAATATTGCTGAAGGATCGACAGGACAATCCAATCGAGAATTTAGCAGATTTTTAGAATACGCCTTACGGTCAGACGTTGAGGTCGTAGGATGTTTGCATCTTGCAAAGAGAAGGAAGTTCATTACACAAGACGAGTTTCAGGAACTGCATAAATTCTGCGAAGAGCTCTTGGTCATGATCAACTCACTTCGCAGGTCCCTTTCATAACCAGAACAAGGTAAATGAGTAAAAATTCTTCAACTTCCGGACTTCCGGACTTTCGGACTTCCGGACTTCCGGACTCTCCTTCTCCCAAAGATCTTGGTTACTACTTCCCTGCAGAATTTGCAAGACATTCCGCAACTTGGCTAAGCTGGCCGCACAAGGAAGCTTCGTGGCCCGGAAAGATTGAAACCATCTATCCCGTCTACGCAGAATTTATTAAGCGAGTAGCCGAGGGCGAAGTTGTGAACATCAACGTAGCGGACGACGCCATGAAACAAAAGGCGCTGCGCCACCTGGAGAAAGTAAACGCCGACTTATCAAACATCAAGTTCTTCTTTCACCCCACCAACGACGCATGGTGCCGCGATCATGGCCCGGCTTTTCTGATAAACCCATCAGCCCAACAAAAAAAAGTTGTCGTCGATTGGGGCTACAACGCCTGGGGCGGTAAATATCCGCCATTCGATTTGGATGACGTGATCCCCACACTGGTAGGTAAACATTACGGCATACCGGTGTTCAATCCGGGAATAGTGATGGAAGGTGGCTCTGTTGAATTCAACGGAAAAGGTACGTTGCTTACCACGACGTCCTGTCTGTTGAATGAAAACCGAAATCCTCATCTCAACCAACAGAAAATTGAAGAATACCTTACCCAATATTATGGTGTAAACAATATTCTTTGGTTAGGCGATGGTATCCTGGGCGACGACACCGACGGCCACATCGATGACCTCACACGATTCGTGAATGAAGATACCGTCGTTACCGTTGTGGAGTCGAACAAGCAAGACGAGAACTACCATCCGTTACAGGAAAATCTTAAAATGCTCAGCAAGTTACGCCTGGAGAATGGCAAGCCCATCAATGTCGTTGAATTGCCGATGCCTGCGCCACTGGTTTACGAAGACATGCGATTACCGGCATCATACGCGAATTTTTACATCGCGAATAAATACGTTGTCGTTCCAACCTTCCGCGACAAGAATGACGATCGGGCGCTGGAGATCCTTCAGAAATGTTTTAACGACCGAAAGGTAATTGGCCTCGATTCAGTTGACATCATTTGGGGATTGGGATCTTTCCATTGTCTCAGCCAACAAGAGCCTGCAGTCTAACGAAAGGTGTACGTGGTCACGGGTGTGACGCAATGGGTCAGGAGTTGATCGAATGACTTGACGTCATCTATTTTTTCAATAGGATCAAAGAGCGAAAGGCCGATCGTAAGACAATCTCGTTTGCAACCGGATAAGAACCTGTCGTAAAATCCTTTTCCATATCCAACGCGATGACCTTGCCGATCAACGGCCAATAGCGGAACCAACACCATGTCGATTTTTGCAGTTTCCGTTGGCGCACCTTGCTTTGGCTCGAGTATTCCCCAGGCGTTCGGGACGAGTTGATGCAGTCCCTCGAAGAAAAAATTATCAAGTTCTCCGGTGGACGCATTTACCCGGGGCAATGACAGCCGTACGTGGGGAAACTCCCGTCGAATGCGGTCTATGATCAACCATGTATTGGGTTCTTTATTTTTCTCGAGCGGAATGAAAGTATGAAGTACTTTGATAAACGAAAGGTCGATGTGGGCAAAGAAACTCTCGCAGAGTTGGTGATTCAATTGAAGGTAACTTGCCTCAGTGAGCCCGAGTCGTTTTTGCAGGTAATGCTCACGTAGCTCGACTTTGGTCATAGACTTTGTTCGGCGGGGCTGGTATACGACAGAACATAAAAGCTGAAATCAAAAGGATCGAAAGTGTTGAGCAGTTTTTGAATGAACTGCGAATCCTGCTGATAAAAGTTGAGGAAATTGTCGCTTCGTTCTTGCAGGCTTCCGTTCGAGAACAATTCGTCCTTTACGGATTCTATTTGCCGGAGCTTATCAGAATGCAGTCTCTTTTCGGCTCGCAGCAGTTTCCGCTCGATTCGCTCCAGGCTGTTTAGGGCGCGCTTGCCTTCAGCACCAACAAACGCGGACAGTGTTTTGTCCACGTCTTCTGAACGTTTTTGCATGGCGTCAAAAAGCTCGTGAATCGCGCTGCGCTCCTGGCCTACCGTAAGATTTCGCGGCGAGTGCTTTAACACCCAATGATTGAACAGGAAATTCTTTTCCTCGAACAAGTCTTTCAACTCCAGGCCGGTCTTTTCGAATTTCCGGGTAACAGTATGTTCCATTACCATCGCAAAGTTTCTCGGTAATATGATAGGGAACGGAACCTTATAGAAGTCGAATACATTTTTTAGCTGCAACCAATACACGACCTCCGCCGGCCCGCCCACGTAGGCAAGATTGGGTAAGATCATTTCCTGGTAAAGCGGACGAAGAATTACATTTGGACTGAATTTTTCGGGATGTTCTTCAATCAGTTTCTTTAAGTCATCCGAGGAGAACGTGATGGGTGAATCAACTACGGCGTAATGGTCGCCGGATTTTTCAATACGGCTTCGCAGCTGATTATCCAGGTAAAAGAAGTTGATGTCGCGGCAAAAGATTTGCGGCTTGTAACCGAGTCCTTCAAGCGATGTATTGGTTTTGTCAACCAGATTCTTTGAACGATTTTCAAAGACATCGTCGTGTATTACTTTCTTTAATGATGCCTTCAAAGTGGAGTCGTCGCCGTCGACTACAACAAGGCCTTCGTTTCCAAAGAGCGAGTTCACGTAATGGCGAACAGCGTCAGCCAGGGTCTTATTCTTCGTGTATGCTTCGCGGAATACTTTTATTTCACCAGGCACCTCATTTAACAAAGCGCCCATGTCTTTGATCGAGAACCTTCCGACTGCGCCTTTCTGATCGGTATTCCAGTTGTACTTCTTGCCGTAGAGTTTGAAGTATTTGATTTCATCATAGTCATGGTCTTCGGAAGCCATCCAATAAACCGGAACGAAATTGTATTCCGGGTAGGATTGCTTCAATTGCTTACACGCATTGATGACCGTAACGATCTTATAAATAAAGTAAAGGGGCCCCGTGAAAATGTTCAGCTGGTGGCCGGTAGTGATCGTAAATGTTTTTGCGTTCGAGAGCGCCGCTATATTTTTTTGAACGGCGTCTATGACCGGAACATGTTGGTATTGCTTCCGCAGGACGTTAACAAGATTGTTGCGTTGTGGGTCTGAAAATGATTTGGTTTTGTCCTGGAGTTGCGCCTTAAAATTTTCGATCGACGGATAGCGATGGTAAAACGGTGCAAGCGAATCTTGTTGTTGAAGGTAGTCCAGGAAGAACGGAGAGAACGCTTTGGTTTCAGCGAGGGCGACCTTCTTAAGCTGCATAAGAACAACAAGGGTTGGTGGAAATTCTCACAGGCATAGACCGAATAACGACAATTTACGGGATAAAGTTTTTTGAATTATCATTTCCTGAACAACCCCGCGACCTGCGTGATAAACGGAAAATCTACGATTCCACGAGCGCTGCTTTTAAATCGAATTCGGTAGCCGATTTTATCCGCACATTCACAAAATCACCTATCCGAAGGTAGTTGTCGTGGCTTTCAATAATAACTTCATTATCAACTTCCGGGGAGTCGAACTCCGTACGGCCGAAGAACGTTCCACCCTCTTTCCGGTCGACCAGAACCTTTAGCGTCTGGCCTACTTTCTTCTGATTCAGTTCAAGCGAAATGCCTTGTTGTAATTCCATGATCTCGTCCACCCGCTGCTGTTTTACTTCCTCCGCGACATCATCGGCCATGGAATGAGAATGGGTATTTTCTTCGTGTGAATAGGCGAACACCCCGAGGCGATCGAATCGGGACCTTTCAATAAAGGAGAGCATCTCCTGGTATTCCGCTTCACCTTCGCCCGGGTGGCCGGCGATCATCGTTGTGCGAATGGCGACGCCCGGTACTTTGCTGCGGATGTCAGCAAGAAGTTGCTCGGTTTTTTCGCGCGTGGTGCCACGGCGCATGATCTGGAGCATTTTGCTGGACCCATGTTGCAGCGGAATGTCGAGATACTTGCAGATGTTGGAACGCTCAGCCATCACGGCGAGCGCATCCATCGGGAAGCCGGTAGGGAAGGCGTAATGCAACCGGATCCAATCGATCCCCTCAACGTCTGACAATCGCTGAAGGAGCTCTGCCAGATTTCTTTTCTTATAAAGGTCCAACCCATAGTAGGTTGAATCCTGAGCAATCAGTAACAGTTCTTTGGTGCCGTTCTTGGCCAGGTTCCTGGCCTCCAGCACCAGCTCCTCCATGGGCCTGGAGATATGACCACCCCGCATGATGGGGATCGCACAGAAGGAACACGGTCGATCGCAGCCCTCCGAGATCTTTAAATATGCGTAGTGACTGGGATTCGTCAGGATTCTTTCCCCAACCAATTCAGTCTTATAGTCGGCTTTGAAAACTTTTAAGAGTCGCGACAGGTCGCGCGTCCCAAACCAGGCATCGACATCTGGAATTTCTTTCTCCAGGTCATCCTTGTAGCGTTGCGACAAGCAGCCCGTGACGTATACTTTGTCGACGATACCTTCCTCTTTGGCGTCGACGTAGCGGAGGATGGTATCAATGGATTCTTGCTTGGCGTTGTCGATGAAGCCACAAGTGTTAATGACAACCACGCTGGCATCGTCCTGCTTTGACTCGTGTACGGCGTCTATTCCGTTACCGCGTAGTTGCGTGAGGAGTACTTCTGAATCGACCACGTTTTTGGAGCAACCCAGCGTCACAATGTTGACCTTCGTTTTTTTATTACCCTTCGTTTTCATTCCTGATGGTGATCAACTTCAAACTTGGTTTTCATGCCGTCAGAATGGTGTAAAAATTTAATTTTGGCGCCTTTGACGACGGGACCCTGACCATTTTTCGATGCAAAAGTACTAAAAATAAGCAGGCATGAAATTTGGGCTTCCGGGCGTTAAAGTATCTTTACGGGCCGAACATGGGAATGAAGAAAATCACCGGGTATTTGCTGCTATTGACGCTTGCTGTTTCGTGTTTGGATGACCCGGACTGCTATCAATTAAACAACAATGTACTGATCCTGAACTACAAGATCCTGGGTGGTCAAAATGATCAGGTTCCATTCATCGGCATAGAAACACCGGCTTCGGATAGCGTATTCAATGCATTGACCATCTCCGGTTCAGCGCGACTTCCGCTAAATCCGACAGCTGAGCAAATGGAGTTTTCCATCGTTGATTTTTACGCCAATCACAACCTGTCTTTTAGCTATTCCAGGCAAATCCAATTTGTTTCAGAAGAATGTGGCGAGCGCTACTACTACTCGGCGTTGAACGTCCTCGGGCACGACTACGACTCGGTGCGGATTGTAAACAGCACACCTCAACCGGAGACTTCAGGGAATGCCAATATCGAAATCTACCGATGCCCGCGGACGAATTTGGCGGGCATTCAGTTCAAACAAATTATCAACTCACAGGTCGTGGCTGATACCGTCGTACTTCTGAATGTTGATGTCGGATTTTCCACGCCGATTTTTGTGCCGAACGACACCATTCAGACAATCAACGTCCCGCTGAATCCAAATGCCGCTACAACAACTATTCTTTTTACCTTGAAAACGCCCACGGGTTCTGTTACCAAATCGGTGACCGTGACATACGCGCGGATCACCAAGGAATTGTTTGAGCGTTGTGGCGTGCAAACGCTGTTCACCGACCTGGATGTGTCGGCCACTGACTTCAGCGATTATACCGTGTTAAAAGATAGTATCCAGGATTTACCAGTCATGAACCTTGAAGTTATTCAGTAGCATCATATTGTTCAGTCTCCTGGCTATTTCGGCCATTGCTCAATCGGAAGATTCAGTGAAGGTAAAGCGCCATAAGTACATGCCTACAGGAGTACGCGTCGGCACCGACGTGGTCGCCTTGATCAGGAACACGTACGATGATTCTTTCAATGGGTGGGAACTAAGCGCTGACGTTGATTTTGATCGATTCTACCTCGCCGTGGATTGGGGCTCCTGGGCTCGCGCGTTCAATCCGGATGGGAATGACTACGCTAATGACGGCAGCTATTATCGCGTAGGCGCAGATGTGAATTTCCTCACGAAGGACCCTGAAAAAAACATGTTCTTCATTGGGGCACGGTATGGAAACACAAACTTTTCAGAGACGCTGATCACCACGAAGATCGATCCTGTCTTTGGCGATATCAGTTCCACCTATACAAACAGTGATCTGCAAGGACACTGGTTTGAATTGACGACGGGCCTTCGTGTTAAAATGTGGAAGATGATTTGGCTGGGATACACGGCGCGTTTCAAATTTGGATTAAAGACAAACGAAACCGGCGACATGATGCCCTTCGACGTACCCGGTTACGGTACAACCGATAAGCAGTCGACGTGGGGTTTTAACTACCTGATTTTGGTTCGGCTTCCGCTGCCCAAGAAAAAATGATCGGCTTAAGATCGTTTGAATAGCGAGTCAACAAATTCCATTTTGTTGAATACCTGCAAGTCTTCGACTTTTTCGCCAACACCAATATACTTCACCGGGATTTTGAACTCGTCGGAAATTCCAATCACCACGCCGCCCTTTGCAGTGCCATCGAGTTTGGTGATGGCCAATGCTGTTACTTCAGTTGCCTTGGTGAATTCGCGAGCCTGAACCACGGCGTTTTGACCCGTGCTTCCATCGAGAACCAACAACACCTCATGTGGCGCGTCGGGAATTACTTTTTGCATCACCCGTTTGATCTTGGTGAGCTCCGCCATCAGATTTACTTTCGTGTGCAGCCGGCCTGCGGTGTCGATGATGATCACATCTGCATTTTTCTCGGCACCTTCTTTCACCGCATCGTAGGCAACCGCCGATGGATCGGTATTCATTCCTTTCGCGACGACAGGTACGCCCACGCGTTCGCCCCAGCGTTTAAGTTGGTCGACCGCTGCTGCGCGAAAAGTATCGGCCGCACCGAGTACCAGGCTTTTCCCACGCTTCTTGAACTGCGCGGATAATTTTCCAATGGTTGTGGTCTTGCCGACACCATTGACGCCGACGACCATAATGACGTATGGCTTCTTGCCGGCTGGCACCTCAAACTCGGCGACGTCGCCAGCGTTTGATTCAGACAGGAGCGCGGCAATTTCTTCTTTTAGAATCCGGTCGAGTTCTCCCGTTCCCAGGTACTTGTCGCGGGCCACGCGTTGCTGAATACGCTCAATAATTTTCAACGTAGTTTCAACGCCAACATCGGACGAAACCAACACTTCCTCCAAATGATCCAGCACCTCATCGTCGACGGTTGATTTGCCGACGAGAGCCTTACCCAGTTTGCCGAAGAAACTCTCCTTCGACTTTTCGAGGCCTTTGTCGAGCGAATCCTTTTTTTCCTTTGAGAACAATCCGAACATGTGAAATTTCTAAAGTGTCAAACTACAAATCTATTTCACGAACAGTTAAATTTTTTTGGGCTACAAACGAAAAAAGTCCCACAAGGGGACTCTTTCAATTCTTTCAGGGCATCCGACTTATTTCTTCGCCAGCGTTTCCTTTACCAGGTCTGCTGGAACAATTTCTTCCTTAAAGGAATAAGCACCGGTCTTTTCAGACTTCACGGCACGGATCACTTTCGCGAAGCTCTTTCCGTCACCTTTCTTCAGGGTAGCAACTACTTTCTTTGCCATGGTTACTTAATTTCTTTGTGAACAGTTACTTTCTTGAGGATAGAGTTGTATTTCTTCAACTCCAAACGCTCCGTAGTGTTTTTACGGTTCTTGGTGGTGATATAACGGCTCATGCCTGGCTGGCCGCTGGTTTTATGCTCGGTGCATTCTAAGATCACCTGAATGCGATTACCTTTCCTTCCCATGATTCTTTAATGTTTTAATATTATAACACCAGGTTTCCGTTGGCCTTAGCCTCTTTCAAAACAGCTGAAATGCCGTTCTTATTGATGGTCTTGATAGCCTTCGTAGAAAGCTTCAGTGTTATCCACTTATTTTCTTCAGGAATAAAGAAACGCTTCTTTTGAAGGTTCGGCAAAAACCGACGTTTCGTCTTGTTATTCGCGTGAGAAACGTTGTTTCCTACCTGCGGTCTTTTTCCAGTTATTTCACAAACTCGTGCCATAATCAGCTCAATTTTAGCCCCTTCCGAAAAGGGATTGCAAATATCGGCAAAACACCCCCAATTATCCAAAATGAAACCAAAATTATCCTTTAATCTATTGGAAAAGTGCGGAAAACACGGTTTCAGGTCTCAAATCCCGAAAATTGTCGATCACCATGTCCGTCTCCGATAGCTCTTCCTTCGTGTGGGTGGTCGTAATGCCGATGACCTTGCACCCAGCACCCTTGCCCGCCTTTACCCCGGAGAGCGAGTCTTCGATCACCACGCACTGTTCCGGGGGAAGGCCAACGGCTTGGGCAGTCAGGAGATAGATTTCAGGGTCTGGCTTTCCCCGGGTTACAAAAGCCTCATCGAGAATCGTCTTAAAGTATCCCTGGGTTCCAGTTTTTTCCAGCGTGAAATCAACATTGGCGCGGGGAGCGGATGTCGCGATGGCCTTCGATATTCCAGCCCTCTCCAGCAAGCGCAGGAAATCAATCAAACCATCGACAGGCCGGATGTCGTGCTGATAGATTTCTCTAAACAACGCCTCCTTTTCATCCGCATATTGCTTGGCAAGCTTCGGATCAATGGCTCCAAAGACATTCGGTATCCAGTCCTTGTTGGCCCGGCCATATATTTTCTCGCGGAGTTGATCCTCGGTCAGGTCAATCCCATGGTTCTTGCAAAATTGTTTCAAAGCAATCTTGTGAAAGGGATTACTATCCACCAGGACGCCGTCCATATCGAAGAGCACTGCAAATTTCATGTTGGTGAGTTATGAAGACTTTACCGGATCACAAGGCGGCGCGCGAACGATTTCCCATCGATCTGGAACCTCACGATGTACAGGCCGGCCGACAAATGAGACACGGAATATTGAAACACCGAGTTGACCGGCAGATAAATTGGTTCATTAAGAACTTGTCCTGTGGCGGCGATGATCTGAAAGGACGCAGCCCGATCAACGGCGATATTTAGACTTTCGTCCTTCGCGACAGGATTGGGGTACAACTTGATCACCGGCTGTTCAGGCAATTCTCCCGCATGATCCGGACGCAACTGGACGATACCTCCCAAAGAATTTCCGATCACCACCGAAGGATTCAAAGTGTTGTTGAGGTTAACGATTGTAGGCCATATGCGCCCACCATGGTTTCGTGATTCGTAAGCTTCCTTCAGCGGATTCCAAACCACGTTGCTGATGATCTCGTCAATATTGTTCTTGTCACGGAAATCGTCAAGTATACGAAGTTCCCCGGTCTGATCGCCAATGAGTAGATCGGCTTTGTCGTCGTTGTTAAGATCGCCCACCGAGCAGGCGAGATTTTGCCGAAGCACGCTGGAACCTATTCCCAGAAAATCTTCGTCTGCCACTTGAAAATTCAGGTTCCCTTGATTTCGGAGATAGGCGAGCGCTCCATTGCTTCTTCCATGAAGAAGGTCAGGCTGACCATCCTGATCGACGTCAACTACCAGCACGTTTTCAGGTCCAGCCATCGTGAAGCTCGTGGACGTCACATCAGAAAGCCGAAGATTCAACCCGTTGTAATTTTGATTTGGAATGTAATAGAGCCGGGTGCTGCCGTCACGAAAACTGGTGGCGGTGAACGCGAGATCAATTTTGCTGTCGCGATTGATGTCGGTAAACTGAATCTTCAGATTAAAAAGGTCGAGCGTCGTAAAATCCAGGTAATTGTCTTCGACCCATCGGAACCGTGGTGACGCTGCGGTGCCTACATTTTCAAAAACAAAAATTGTAGCCACCGTTACGGGGGAATTGTTCATGCTGATGAACATGTCATAGTCGCCGTCGGCGTCGGCATCGACAAAAGCAGGTACTGCATTGTCGCCGACATCAATCATCTTGTCCTGGAGAAAATCGGATTGAGTAAAAGTGAACGAAGGATTCGCATTGGTACCGGTGTTCTTATAAAACCAATTGGAGCTGGCGAGGTTAGTGGTAAAGAATGGTTTGGTGAATATCGCCGGTGACGCTAGCAAATCTTTCTTGCCATCGAAGTCGACATCCTCTACAAAAGCCGCAGGGTACGGAAGGGCGGCGGCATTGGTGGCCGGAAAGGTTGAGGCGGTGTTGATGACGGGATTATCAAGATCTCCACCATTGGGCAGGTAGTACAGGCGATTGCAGCTTGCCTCTGACATGATCAGGTCCAGGCGACTGTCGCCATTGGCATCGATGGCGAGCAGACTTTTTCCCCCAGCATGTTCGATGCGGCCGCCCAACGAACTACAATCTTCGCCGTTGAATGCAAACATCCCGCAGGTACATTCTGTAAAATCTCCCCATTGAATGGTCTGTCGCACAAAGTCAATCGAGTCGCATCGTCCAAAATTTTCCAACCCTAAATTTTTATGATACTCGACCGTTCCGTTACCTGCGAAGCGCACAGTGAAAATATCCAGGTCTCCGTCGCCATCGGCATCGAGGATGGAGGGGATGTCGTCGAACTGCAATTGCAAATTGATTTTCGTAGCGCTGAATCCCTTCGTGAGCACCACGTTGCTTGCGCCACCGTTGTCATAAAACTTCCTGTGCTTCCATTCCAGGTTCCCGCCGGGTTCCGTAACGTTGGTGAAGAGTCGAACACCCAAAATGTCGCCGGTGAAAATATCTTTCTTGCCATCGCAGTTATAATCCCGGATTAAGAGCCAGTTGGATATTTCACTGGGAAGCAACGATTCGTAGTCGGGCTGATAATGGTACTGGTTATTCTGATTGATAAAGGTCGTGATCTTGTCTGCCATGCGATCGAACAGCACCAGGTCTTCTAAACCATCGCCGTTCAAATCCATCGTGTTATACTGAACAGCATTGAGACCGCCCGCCCAGGCAAATGGTAGTTCTTCATTGTCCCGTTCGATGGGTATACTCGGATCAACAACAAAGGAAAATTGGGCCCGCAGCGCGAAGGCGGTCAACACGAAAAAAGCGGTAACAAAGGATTTCATTAATATTTTTTCTCTCCCGTTAATGCACACCCGCAGCGGCCTGTTATCTTGCTCGCAAGATACTTTTTGGAAACCACAATCCCTATGCAACCGTGGGGGATAAAAAGGCTATGGATCAATCGAAATTAGGGCAGCTTTATCACAAGTTTCAGGAATCAACGGGTGTATCGACGGATACGCGGCAGATCGCCGCAGGATCAATTTTCTTCGCCCTTCGCGGTGATCGCTTCAACGCAAACACTTTTGCCGCCCAAGCACTGGAGAAAGGTGCGCGTTACGTCGTCATCGATGAGCCAGCGTATCAAGTCGGCGACCGATGCTTGTTGGTAGACAATGTACTCGAAGCGCTGCAGCAGTTGGCCCGGTATCATCGCGATCGGTTAAACATACCGGTGATCGGTTTGACGGGATCGAATGGAAAAACAACGAGCAAAGAACTTTTGCATGCAGTCTTGAGCAAAAGGTTCAAGACGTACGCGACGAAAGGGAACCTGAACAATCATATCGGTGTGCCGCTCACGCTGCTCGCCATCAACAATACCGTAGAGGTAGCCGTTGTTGAAATGGGCGCTAATCATTTGGGTGAGATCGCCCTGTTGTGTTCGATCGCCAATCCTACGCACGGCTTTATTACGAACATCGGCAAAGCGCACATTGGTACCTTCGGCGGATTCGACAACATTGTTCGCGGTAAATCAGAATTGTATCAACATCTCCTGACTAACGGCGGAACTGTTTTTATCAATTCTCAAAATCATATCCTGGCGAACATGGCTAAGCGATTCAAATCGCCCGTGCTTTATCCTGCTACAGGCGACTACTACCACTGCGAATTAATGGGTGCAGATCCCATGGTAAGGGTGAAAGCAGAAAACGGCGACGAGATCAATACGAACCTGGTCGGCGGATATAATTTTGAAAATATTGCCGCAGCGCTATGCATTGGGAAACATTTCGGCGTGGAGCCTGCTCAAGCGAACAGTGCCATCGCAGCGTACGCGCCGGGTAACATGCGTTCGCAGATTGTGAAGAAGGGCACGAACTCGATTATCCTGGATGCCTACAATGCTAACCCGAGCTCCATGCAAGCTGCAATCGAAAACCTGGCGGCGATGAAGGCAGACCGGAAGGTGTTGGTGCTGGGGGACATGTTCGAGCTTGAAGAGGAGGCGGAGAAAGAACATCAGGCCATTGGTTCGCTTTTACGTGAAAAGAAATTTGATGAAGTATTTTTATGCGGCAACCTGATGGAGGCCGCGGCAAAAGCGTTTCCTGCCGCGAGACATTTTGCCCGAAAGGAAGACCTGGTGGCAGCGTTGAAGAAGAATCCCATTGAGCATGCTACTATTTTGGTGAAAGCTTCCCGCGGAATTGGATTGGAAACCGTCGTAGAAGTACTGTAAGAATTGTGAAAAAATAAGACCCATGAATACCGAATTGATTCTAAAATTTTTGAAGACCCTCGCCAAGAACAACAACCGCGAGTGGTTTGAGAAGAACAAGCCTAAATTCCTGGAGGCGAAAAATGAATTTGAACTGATCGTCACCGATCTGCTGGAGGACATGGTGGCCTTCGACAATTCGCTGGCCGGACTTGAGCCGAAGAAATTAATCTTTCGAATTTACCGGGACGTTCGATTCAGCAAAGACAAGCGCCCCTACAAAAACAATTTCGGCGCAGCCATATCCTCTGTGGGCAAGGGCCTGGGATCACCCGGCTATTACTTTCAGATTCAACCCGGCAACAAAAGTTTTGTCGCCGCAGGACTCTTTCAACCTGAACCAGACAAGTTGGCCAAGGTGAGGCAGGAGATTGACTACAACGGAGCGCACCTGGAAAAAATCTTTAAAGAGAAAAAATTCAAAACTAACTTCGACGCCTTCTGGGATGAAGATGCGCTGAAGACGATGCCGAAGGGCTACGCTAAGGAGCACCCGCATGCCAAGTGGCTGCGACTCAAGAGCTTTATGGTCACGCACGATTTTTCGGATCGTGAAGTCGGCAACGGAAAATTTATGAAGCAAGTCGCCAGCGTGATGAAATCAGCCAAACCGCTGAATGTATTTTTGAAAGATGCCCTGGCTTAACTTTGCGAAACTTTGTGAGATTTCTTTGTGCCTTTTGTGCAATGGATTTAAAGAATAACTGAATGCTCTTATACAACGTCACCTACGGAATTGATCGCGAAATTGAAGTGGAATGGCTTCAATGGATGAAGGATCAATTTGTTCCTGCCGCCATGCAATCCGGTCTATTCATTGATTGGAAAATCTATAAAGTGATCAACGATGAAGACTCTTCCGTTTCGTACAGCGTTCAGTATTTTGCAAACAATATTGAAGACGTGGTGAAATTCGTAGAACTCGTTGAACCGCCGTTGAATAAAGAATTTATAAAGCGCTACAGAGACCGCCACGTGGCCTTCCGGACGCTCCTGGAAAGTGTGTGAACAAAAAGACGGGCTGAAATGTTTTCTTAATAACTCCTCCTGCCGGCCGCCTTTTGTACACCTCTAAAGACCAATTCTATGAACGTAAGGAAAGTAAAACCGGAAGAAATCAGGGCACTGCATTTTGCTCATCATGAAGTCCTGAACGAAAAAGAAGCACTGCTTGATCGTGACCACAAACTTCACCGCGCGGCCATGCTCAACAATTTACTTCACGAAGATGTTGGGATTGTTTTTCAACTCGATACCGGTGAAGTCATCGAAACGCATGCACCCATCATTGACTACGCCGATAATTTTGTGGAGCTCAAAGGTGGCTATTGGCTTCCCGTGTGGGCCATCATGGCGGTGGAAGATTAGGATTTCAACAGCGCTTCCAACTGACTTCGCTCCAACGAGCAGTTGATCCATTCTCCGTCAAGCTTGGCGTCGTATTTTTTGTAGAAGGTAATGGCCGGCTCATTCCAGTCCAATACTTGCCACATCATGCCCGTGCAGTTCTGGTCTACCGCATGTTGCATTGTTCTGTCGAACAATTTTTTACCAATGCCACTGCCGCGTTCTGACGCTGTCACGATAATGTCTTCGAGGTACAATCGCTTTCCCTTCCAGGTAGAGTAGCGCCAGTAATAGAGTGACAATCCAACAATACCATTTTCATTCTCGGCAACAAAGAATCCATAGATCGGATTCTTGCCGAAGCCATCGAGTTCCATGGCAGCAATAGTATTGGTCACTTCATCGGGAGCGCGTTCAAAAGTTGCGAGCTCCTTAATCAGTTCCAGCACCCTGCTCAGGTCCTCACGCTTTCCTTCTCGAATGTTTAATGGCATAAGGGTCGAACGGTTTTACATATCTTTTTTCGCTAGCGGCGGAACGATGCCCATGTTGTACCAGGTAAAGGCATATTGATCTGCGATCACCTCAATGCCCTTGCTGAGGTTGGATGAGCTGTGTCCTGATTTCGTGTCGATGCGAATCAGAACCGGATTAACGCCCGTGTGATTTTCCTGCAGCGCGGCCGCGAACTTGAAGGAGTGCGCAGGAACAACGCGATCGTCATGGTCGGCGGTGGTGATCAACGTGGCTGGATAATTCGTGCCGGGTTTCAACGCGTGCACGGGTGAATAGTGATGAAGGTATTCAAACATTTCCTTTGAATCTTCCGCCGTGCCATAGTCATATGCCCATCCTGCGCCAGCAGTAAACTTATTGTAGCGAAGCATATCCATTACGCCCACTGCCGGTAGTGCTACCTTCGCTAAGTCGGGGCGCTGCGTCATCGTGGCGCCAACCAGCAGTCCGCCGTTGGAGCCTCCGGAAATCGCGAGGTAGTCGTGCGAAGTATAATTTTCTTTGATGAGGTATTCTCCAGCGGCAATAAAATCATCGAACACGTTTTGCTTTTTCATCTTTGTTCCGGCGAGATGCCATTTCTCTCCATATTCTCCACCGCCTCGAAGGTTGGGTTGCGCATACACGCCGCCGTTCTCCAGCCACACGATGCGTGAAGTATTAAAGTTAGGCGTGAGGCTGATGCTGAAACCTCCGTAAGCATAGAGCCACGTTGGATTTTTTCCGTTGAGCTCAAGCCCCTTCTTGTGGACAATAAACATGGGAACTTTCGTGCCATCCTTGCTTTCAAAAAACACCTGATGCGTTTCGTAAGCCTCCGGATCGAAATCTACTTTCGGTTTCTGATATAATGTCGACTGACCGGAAGCGATATCATACTTGAAGATCGACGTAGGATAAGTAAAAGAGGAGAATGAGTAATACACTTCTTTGTCCCCGATCCTGCCACCGAATCCATTGGCCGAGCCGATGGTCGGCAGCGCGACTTCCCGCTCCAGTTTTCCGTTGTAATCGATCTGTCGGATCAGCGTCGATGCATCTTTCAGATAGTTTGCAAACATCTTCTTGCCGGCGGTGCTGACACCTTGCAGGGCAAACTCGCTTTCAGGAACGATGTCTTGCCAATGCTCCGGCGTGGGATTCGCAAAATCTACTTTTACAATGCGATTGTTAGGTGCATTCAAATTCGTTTGAATGATCAGTGCAGATCCATCATTGTCGACGATATTATGATCGTTGTCGAAGTTGTTAACCACGGTGACCAGTTTGCCTTTCGGATCGCGGAGGTCTTGTACGTATAATTCATTCCCCGTGGTGCTGGTAGCTGCGGAAATAATCAGGAAGCGCTCATCCTCCGTCAAGCCTGCGCCAACATAACGACGCGGAGTTTTTTCTCCACCGAAAATCAATTCATCGTGTGATTGTGGCGTGCCGAGCTTATGGTAGTACACTTTGTGAAGTTGTGTCTTGGCAGATAGCTCGCTTCCCTTAGGTTTGTCGTAGCTGCTGTAGTAGAATCCTTCTTTGCCTTTCCAGGCAATGGATGTGAATTTCAGATCGCGAAGCGTGTCTTCAACAATGGATTTGTCAAGGGTCTTAATCACGATAGCTTTTCTCCAGTCGGAGCCCCCTTCGGAAATGAGGTAGGCAGCCAACGAGCCATCGCGCGTAAAGGAAATTCCTGACATAGCAGTAGTGCCATCTTTGGAGAAGGTGTTGGGATCCAGAAAAACTTCCGGCGTTCCGTTCTCACCCTTCTTGCGGTAGAGTACGCTGTGATTTTGTAGACCATCATTTTTATAGAAGTAGTAAAAGTCACCTTCTTTAAATGGGGCGCTGAGTCGTTCATAATTGTAAACTTCCTCCAGCCGCTTCTTGATGGTTTCGCGGTAAGGTATCTTTTCAAGCAATCCAAAGGTGACATCATTTTGAGCCTTTACCCATTGTGCTGTTTCTTTAGCGGTATCATTTTCAAGCCAACGGTAAGCATCGGGAACGCTTGTGCCGAAGTAATGATCGACGGAATCAACCTTGGAGGTTTCAGGATATTTCATCATGGATGTCTGTTCTTTCTGCGTGCAAGCAAAGGCGAGCAGGGTCAGGCTTGCGGCGATTAATTTCAATTGCATATACATTCGGGTTAATGAGCGAAAATAGCCAGCGGTTTACATCTGCTCAAAGGTGTTCGTATGATTGGCTGGATTCTTATTAAGAAGGTTATCCCGACAGCTTGACGGAATTAACTCTCCTGTTCAAAATAGATCTTGTAGTAATTCCGGCCGGTGACTTCATCAAAACCTTTCTCGATCCACTCCCTGTTTCCATGGATATAGACGTGGAAATTCTTGTCGAGCTTGAGCACGCTTTTGAACACCCGGGCCTGGCGTTTTACGGCATGCGCTGAAATTTCAAATTGATCGGCGGCATCGACGGGTTGCGAGGTCATGAAATTTCTCCCATAGTCCCTGAAGGACTCTATCACATCGGCATCCCCAAGCACGCTGTTCTCAAACTCGGCCTTGTTAAATTGATCGCGCGATTGAAAGAACTGCATCGAGCGGTTAAGGAGGTCGATCTTATCGGCTTTTGAAACGCTGAATTCCTCCCCCAATTTGTCCTCGACAAAGCTGTGGGTAAGGTTCATAAAATTCTGGGTTTGATGAAAGGCGTCTGATACAGGTTTCAGGTGAAGGAAGGAATCTCTCCAGAAGTTCGTGTCGCCTTTGTTGGAATTGTCGACGATCAAAACACGGAACCCTTCTTTTGAATTGGGATTGAGAATCAAACAGCCTTTGTCGAGTTTCTTTATGTTGATGCCTTCATCACCATGCAGCTTAAAGTTCCTCGTCAGTTTCAGGAAGCTGTCTTTGTTCTCGGACTTGAACAATCCGATGGCGGGGACGTCCGTGTCGTTAACGGTTACATTATCAAAATAGGCAACGAAGAGATCTCCTGACTTGATGTTGGGATGCTGTGTGACTTGAAATAAATACTCAGCAATTTCAACAGAGCGGTCATGAAGACTCTCTGGGTTCTTGAAAATGTTTTCCGCTGCACGGCTGACCAGGTTCTTCGATACGAATGAGTAATACTCAGGCGCGGAAAAGTTTGAAAGAAAGTAGGTGAGGAGTAGCGAATGCAACTTTTCATCATCTACGTCAATCGGCTCATCCGATAATTTCAATTCTTCACCATTGGTTCCATTCCCAACGACGTGAGCAGAAAGGTGCGATATAGTGGTTAGCGAGTAGTCGATCATAACGAGAGATTATTTCTAGTTGCATGAATTCAAGAGTGTTGCATTCTTTGTGAACCTTGGTGTCTTGGTGCCTTTGTGGCAAGAATTCTTTGTCACTAAGGCACGAAGGCACTAATGTTCACTAAGAGATACCTTCATCCCGAAAAGTCAAGATATCATATCAAATCCAGCATAAGGTACCAGTACTTTTGGAATGCGGATACCTGATGTTGTTTGGTTGTTTTCCAAAATGGCCGCGACGATTCGAGGCAAGGCTAGTGCGCTGCCATTGAGTGTATGAAGCAGCTGCGTCTTGCCTTCCTTGTTTTTGTAGCGCAGCTTCAGCCGGTTAGCCTGGTAGGTTTCAAAGTTGCTCACCGAGCTAACTTCCAGCCAGCGTTGCTGGGCCGCAGAAAATACTTCGAGATCGTACGTCATCGCGGAGTTGAAACCCATGTCGCCACCGCAGAGTAAAAGCTTGCGGTAGGGCAACTCGAGTTTTTCGAGGAGGCTCTGCACGTACAACGTCATTTCTTCGAGCGCCTGATAAGATTCTTCCGGCTTTCGGATTTGAACGACCTCAACTTTGTCGAATTGATGGAGACGATTCAAACCGCGGACGTGCGCGCCCCAGCTTCCAGCCTCGCGCCGGAAGCATGGTGTGTAGCCAGCGTTCTTGATGGGCAGGTCGTTTTCATTCACGATCACATCGCGATAAAGGTTTGTGATCGGCACTTCTGCTGTTGGGATAAGGTATAGGCCATCCTCATTCACGAAATACATTTGCCCTTCTTTGTCGGGGAGTTGACCAGTTCCGTAACCGGACGCTTCATTCACGACGATGGGCGGCTGCACCTCGCGGTAACCTTGCTTCTCGGCGTTATCCAAAAAGAAATTGATCAGCGCACGCTGGAGTCGCGCACCCTTTCCTTTGTATACCGGGAACCCCGCGCCGGAGATTTTTATCCCCAGATCGAAGTCGATGATGTCGTATTTCTTAATCAGCTCCCAATGCGGCAATGCATCTGCTTCCAGCGTCGGGATTTCGCCGTGTTGATAAACATTCAGGTTATCGTCAGCGCCGACACCAGCAGGTACTTTTTCGTGGGGTACGTTGGGGATCTTGTAGAGAAGGTCCTGTTGCTTCTTTTCGAATTCGCCCAGGGACGTTTCGAGCGTTTTCACTTTTTCCTTGTCAGCGGCCACGGCATTTCGGAGATCAGTTGCTTCCGCAGCTTTCCCGGATTTCATGAGATCGCCAATGCGTTTTGAGTCCGCGTTGGATTTTGCTTTCAGGTCGTCAAGACTTTTTTGGGTGTCGCGTCTTTTTTGGTCGATGTCGAGCACGTCGCGGACCAACGTGTCGGCTTCCTTGAAATTTCGCTTGCGCAGACCTTCCAAAACTTTATCGGTTTGGTCGCGGAGAGCAGCTACCTGTAGCATAGATATAATCGATTTTTAAGGCCCTAAAATTAGTTTTTTTGTTCGCCAGCCATGTTTTCCGAAGGAATAAAATATTTTGTTTCGTTTGAAAATTTTCATTTTTGGGGTATACTTGCAGTGTCATTCGGCTTTATCTCTAGCCCTCTGAATATAAATCCTGAATTTACTGGTCGAATTTTTGTTCTCGAGCTCCTTGTTTTCATGATGATATAATCTCAGCGGACGCTGATTTAGACCCCTGCTTACCATTTTTAAATACAAAAACACAATCATTTTTAAATTCCATGTATACTATTGATGACCTGAACGTCAGGCTCCTTTCTGAATTGAAGGACATTGCCGAGGGTATGGGCGTAAAGAACGCCAAGAAACTCTCCAAGCAAGACCTCATCTACAAAATCCTCGACCAACAAGCGGTATCCGGTGAATCCGTTACTTCAGCCAAAAACCCAGCCGCGGAAAAAAGTGAAAACACAGAAATGCAACCTGAACGCAAGATGCGTCCCCGCCGACGCGAAAACGTAGCGCCTGCTGCTCCTGCAAAATCAGAATCAGACTTTTCTTCCGACGAACTATTAGAGTCAATTAACCTTGATTTCGAGTCAACTTCAACACCTTCTTTCGAAGAGTCGTCTGAAGGTGATGGCGATATTGAAAACGTAATCATCAATGAAGAGCCCCGCCAGGAACGCAACCTGATGGAACGCCCGCAGAACCGCGCGTCTATTCGTGAGTTCGATGGCGCCATCAGCAACGAAGGCGTGCTCGAAATCATGCAAGATGGTTATGGCTTCCTCCGCTCTTCAGATTATAACTACTTAGCAAGCCCCGATGATATTTATGTATCACCATCGCAAATCAAATTGTTTGGTTTGAAGACCGGCGATACCGTGAAAGGACAGATCCGCCCGCCGAAAGAAGGCGAAAAGTATTTTGCCCTTTTGAAAGTGGAGTCTGTAAACGGAAAAACAACAGAGGAAATCCGCGATCGCGTCGCCTTTGAATACCTGACGCCGCTTTTCCCTGAACAGAAATTGAAGTTGAGCACTACGCCAGACAACATGTCTACGCGTATCCTCGACTTGTTCTCTCCCATCGGTAAAGGACAGCGCGGTATGATCGTAGCTCAGCCAAAGACTGGTAAGACGGTGTTGTTGAAAAACATTGCCAACGCTATCGCCGAAAACCACCCGGAAGTTTATTTGATCGTGTTATTGATCGATGAGCGTCCTGAAGAAGTTACGGACATGGCACGGAGTGTAAGAGCGGAAGTAATCGCTTCAACCTTCGATGAACAGGCTGAACGCCACGTTAAGGTATCATCCATTGTTTTGGAGAAAGCCAAACGTATGGTGGAGTGCGGACATGATGTTGTGATCTTATTGGATTCCATCACGCGCCTCGCACGTGCATACAACACGGTAGTACCTTCCTCTGGAAAGATTCTTTCCGGTGGTGTGGATGCGAATGCACTGCACAAGCCCAAGCGCTTCTTTGGTGCGGCGCGTAAGATTGAAAACGGCGGTTCATTGACCATCATCGCTACGGCCCTGATCGATACGGGTTCGAAGATGGACGAAGTGATCTTCGAAGAATTCAAAGGTACAGGTAACATGGAATTGCAGCTCGACCGCAAGCTGTCCAACAGAAGGATCTATCCTTCCATGGACGTTCCTGCTTCCGGTACACGCCGCGAAGATCTGTTGATGAAGGAAGAAGAACTTCAGCGCGTTTGGATTCTGCGCAAGTTCATGGCCGATATGAATTCAGTAGAAGCTATGGAATTCCTACAGTCGAGAATGAAAGGTACCCGCACCAACGAAGAGTTCTTGCTCTCGATGAACGGGTAAACGCTTAAATACTATTACAAGAAAAGCGTGGAGGAAACTTCACGCTTTTTTTCTTTTTGGTGCAGGCCGGGGTTGATCGCTTCCTTTCTTCTGATGAAACGCCCCTTTGAATTCAGGATCATCTCTGCGCTTCTGATCGTCGATAGCCCGATTCATTTCCTGTTTTTCCGCAAACGGCGTTGGAGCAACGGCCAGATCGTCAGGTAAATTCTTCACCGGTATTTTTCCGCGGATCAGTTTTTCAATCTTTTCAATGTGGTAGACCTCAGCTTTGTTCACCAGGGTGATGGCTTTTCCTTCTTGAAATGCCCGGCCTGTTCTGCCGATGCGATGAACGTAATCCTCGTACAGGATAGGAACATCAAAGTTGATAACATGGGAGACTTTAATGACATCAATGCCGCGTGCCGTTACATCGGTTGAAACCAATACGCGGAGATTTCCTTCCTTAAATTCCTGCACAGCATTGATGCGGGAGTTCTGACCTTTGTTCGAGTGAATCACACGCACGGGACCCAGTTTACTTCGCTCGATGAATTTGAAAACGTTGTCAGCATTTTCCTTCGTGCGCGTAAAGATCATGACGCGGTTGAACGCCTCTTGGTCCTTCAGCAAGTATTCCAGGAAATTAATTTTCGTCTTGAAGTTAGGTACCATGTACAGTTCCTGTTCTACCTGCTTCGCCGGTGTTGCCTGCGGTGTCACTTCGATCTTGGTGGGGAACTCCAGGAATTCGGCTGAAAGTCTTTCAATCCGTTCCGAAAAAGTAGCGGAGAACAACAAGTTCTGTCGCTTGCGCGGAATGACTTCAAATATTTTTCGAAGCTGTGGCATGAAGCCCATGTCCATCATGCGATCGGCCTCATCGAGCACCAGTGTTTTGATAAGTTTGATCGGTAACTCACCCTTTAGGTACAACTCTGTAAAACGTCCGGGTGTGGCGATCAGGATATCAACACCTTGTTGAATATTTTCAATTTGGGTTTTCGGGCCGATTCCACCATAGATCGGAAGTATCCTGAGGTCGGTGTACTTGGCCAGTTGTTTCGCATGCTCTGCCAGTTGAACCGTGAGTTCCTTGGTAGGCGCCAGAATAACAACGCGGGGCTCCTTTCCCTGGGCGTACTTTGCCTTCATCAGAATTGGCAAAAGGTATGCTGCTGTTTTGCCGGTGCCGGTTTGAGCGATACCAATGACCTCTTGCCCACCGAGGATGAGCGGGATACACTTCTGTTGAATTTCAGTGGGGATTTTAAACCCCAGGTCTTCCACTGCATTCAGCAGTTGCTTGTTCAGATTAAATTCAGCGAAAGTTGGAGTAGCAGACACGTTTGAGATTAATTTTACCAGTGATGAAGACAACACTAATATTAAATGCAAATATAGTCAACGAAGGGAAGGTCTTTGAAGGCGACGTGTTGATCAAGGGAAAATACATTGAGAAAGTCGGAAAGAATTTGTCGTCGCTGCCGGCCGATAGCGTGGTCGACGCAAAGGGTAAGTACCTGCTGCCGGGGGCCATCGACGACCAGGTGCATTTCCGCGAGCCTGGGCTCACACATAAGGGAAACATCTATTCGGAAAGCAGGGCAGCCGTGGCGGGTGGTATCACCAGCTTCATGGAAATGCCCAACACCGTGCCCCCCACATTCACGCAGCAATTGTTAGCGGACAAGTATGCCATCGCGTCGAGAAGTTCGTTGGCGAACTACACCTTTTACATCGGCGCGTCGAATGACAACCTGGACGAAGTGATGAAAACAGATCTCACCCGTGTTTGTGGACTGAAGATCTTCATGGGCTCATCAACCGGAAATTTGTTGGTGGACGATCCGAAAGTATTGGAGGGATTTTATTCGAGATTCCCCGCCGTGATCGCCACACATTGCGAAGACGAGCCTACCATCCGGAAAAATTTAGAGGACTTTAGAGAAAAGTACGGAGAAGAAGTACCGATCCTCTCCCATCCGCTGATCAGAAGTGAAGAGGCTTGCTACAAGTCTTCATCGTTCGCCATCGACTTGGCCAGGAAGCACGGAACGCGCCTTCACATCCTGCACATTTCAACGGCCAAAGAAACTTTTCTATTTGATTCAGGAATTCCACTGGAGAAGAAAAAAATCACGGCGGAAGCTTGCGTCCACCACCTGTGGTTCGATGACGCAGACTACAAGCGACTGGGAATGTTTCTGAAATGGAACCCGGCGGTCAAAACGAAGAAAGATCAGGAAGCAATCCTCAAGGCGGTTCTGGAAGATCGTATCGATGTAATCGCGACCGACCATGCGCCCCATACCCTGGAGGAAAAGAAGAACACCTATTTCAAAGCGCCTTCTGGCGGACCTTTGGTTCAACACAGCCTGACGGCCATGCTGGAATTCTATCACCTGGGAAAAATTTCGCTGGAGAAAATCGTGCAGAAGATGTGTCACAATCCGGCCATACTTTTTGAGATTGACAAAAGAGGTTATCTCCGCGAGGGTTATTTTGCCGACATGGTGCTCGTCGATATGAATAGCCCCTGGACCGTGCACAAGGAGAATGTTTTGGCGAAATGTGGATGGTCACCTTTCGAGGGGACAACTTTTCGCTCGGCTGTTACGCACACCTTTGTTTCGGGTCATCTGGCCTATTCGGAAGGCAAGTTCGATGAATCGATTTTGGGCGATCGGTTGTTGTTTAACAGGAAATGATAGAATGGTTTTTGCAAATCTGGGCCCGACCGCTAAATTTGCAATCCCTTCCCCGGTTTTGAGCCATTTTGGGTCAACTTTGGAAGAATAGACGGTGGATGTAGTTCATCCCGATAGCTATCGGGAGGTTAGAACATCAAGCCGACCACTCACAGGAGTGGGGAACATAGATGGTGGATGTAGTTCAGTTGGTTAGAACGCCAGATTGTGATTCTGGAGGTCGTGGGTTCGAACCCCATCATTCACCCAATCGTAAGATTCGTTGTGCTTTATTATTGTTACATCTTGGAGTCTATCTCCACTGGTCGGCTTTATATTGGTCAAACCAATGACTTGGAAGATCGACTTCGTAGACATAATCAAGGAATTAATATCTCGACGCGGAATCGGGGCCCATGGAAGATGATTTTCCATCGGAGCTTTGGAACCAGAGCTGAAGCAGTGAGTTTAGAAAGCCGATTAAAAGGGTTCAAAAATCCGTCGAAGGTTAAGGCGTGGATAGTAAGTCAGGGTTAGATCGTCCCGACCGTGGTCGGGAAGGTCGTGGGTTCGAACCCCATCATTCACCCAATCGTAAGATTCGTTGTGCTTTATTATTGCTACATCTTGGAGTCTATCTCCACGGGTCGGCTTTACGTTGGTCAAACCAATGACTTGGAAGATCGACTTCGTAGACATAATCAAGGAATTAATATCTCGACACGGAATCGGGGCCCATGGAAGATGATTTTCCATCGGAGCTTTGGAACCAGAGCTGAAGCAGTGAGTCTAGAAAGCCGATTAAAAGGGTACAAAAATCCGTCGAAGGTTAAGGCATGGATAGTAAGTCAGGGTTAGATCGTCCCGACCGTGGTCGGGAAGGTCGTGGGTTCGAACCCCATCATTCACCCCCCAAAAAAAAGCTCCCACTGGGGAGCTTTTTTATTTCCAGGCTGTCTCTTCGATTACAGCAGCGTTACCTTTTCAATAATCACCTCATCAGTTCTCATCGTGGGCAAGAAGGCCGTCGGCGCAGATAGTATGATCATGGTTTTCCCGGTGCGCCGCATAATCCAGGGATAACCCGTTGTGGCAAACGTGGTGCCCGATATGCCGGCTGTGGTTATGCCTGTTGTGGCCGTGATCCATTTGTTTTGGCTGTTGGCGGAATAAATGGTTTTGCCATCGGACGAAAATTCAAAATCAGTTTGACTGATTCCGCCCAGCGTTCCCTTGATGACAAAGGTCATATTCTCATCTGCGGTATAGATAAAATCTTCCAGCGTGGTTGCGATGAAGTGACTTGACGCATCCACTCTTTCCGGATCGATTTCATATTCCCAGGCATAGGGATCGTCTTTCTTCGATACGAATGCACCATTGTCGTCAAATGTATAATAGCTCATAGTGGCCGGAGACAAATGTGTGGATACAGAGATCAGATGTTGGTCGTCCTGAAGTACCAAACTGCAGTCGGGCTCCGCGGGAATGCTGGTGGACGATGACGTGCCCTCGAGGTCGTAAACTCGGATTTCACTATAGCCACCGGAGCAGAACATCTTGCCCTGACTGTTCACGGTGATGGCGTAGGCGGTATTGTCGGTGGCGATGGTATCCGTCCGGTACATTTCGTCTGCGTCGAGAACATAAATATTGTGATCAGTGGAGGGCACAAAAATTTCGATTCTTCCATCATGTGCATACATCCCGAATTGGCCGATTCTCCCCGAGAATTCTACTTTGTTAAGGATCAACCTCTTTTCATAGTCCACGAAAACAATAGCCCCGTATTCTCGGATGACGGCGAGATTTTTTTCTGGGATTAATTCCATCTGATATGGCAGGATGCGCAGAAATTCACGCCCTGTAATTCCGACGATATTACTTTGGACTTCTTTCCCGTTTAGGGTGGCGGTGATATAATACGTGATCGAATTCTGAGGCAGCTTATCGTCAACAAATTCCAGCGACGTTGAATTGGAAGATAGAAGCTCTGGATCGCCAATACCACCGATCGTGCGCCACACTTTGTATTCGAAGGCTCCTGCCACCGGGGTCCATTCTAAAAGTATTTGACCTTCGGATATTTTTTCAGCTTCGAGTTTGAATGGATTTTCTTCCTCGTCATCCTTACAACCCTGCAACGCAACAAGCAAAACAACCACACTCAGCATGGAGAACGCTGTTGCGGGCCATGAGAGCGGAATACGCAAACGGTTAATCATAACGTAATAATTAAGCGGCCAAGATACCCTATTCCCAGAACTCAAAAAAGAGAATTGAACCGTGAGGTAAAACGAGCTGACGACCCTTATTGTCAACTCAAATTAATTTTCATCTGAAACACCCCATTTAAAACCGTTGATAGCATTCCATTGGCAACTTAAAATGTTCTGGTGTATCTCGTGAGACTAAATATTAGCACCATCATGGATCAGCGCATTATCAATCTCTTCGATGAGTACACGCACAGGCCGCTTACGCGCGAAGAGTTCATCAGCAAGCTTACAAAATTGACCGGGAGCACGGCGGCGGCCATGGCTGTACTACCGTTGCTGGAGGTCAACTATGCCCATGCAGCAACCGTTATGCAACAAGATGATCGGTTGTCAACGGCCAGCATTACTTATCCCATTGAAGGAGGTGAAATGAAAGCGTACATCGCGCGGCCAAAGAAAAAAGGAAATTATGGCGGCGTTGTAGTGATTCATGAAAACCGCGGATTGAATCCGCACATTGAAGATGTAACGCGGCGCGTGGCGCTCGAAGGTTTTGTGGCGATTGCACCCGACGCGCTGTCGCCCTTGGGCGGAACACCGGCGGACGCCGACAAAGCGAGAGATATGTTTCAACAGCTGGATATGCCGAAAACAATTTCAAATTTCGTGCGCGCTTTCGACTATCTGAAAACACAAAAGGATTGCAATGGCAAATTCGGATGCGTCGGATTTTGCTGGGGCGGTGCGATGGCGAACAATCTCGCGGTGAATGTTCCTACCCTGTTAGCAGCTGTTCCATTTTATGGTCGCCAACCCGAAGCAACGGACGTACCAAAAATCAAAGCAGCGCTTCAGCTTCATTACGCGCAAATGGATGACCGCATCAATGCTGGAATTGCTGCCTACGAAGAAGAACTGAAAAAAGCGGGTGTAAAGTATGACTTGTTTATGTACGAAGGCGCTCAACATGCGTTTCACAATGACACCGCACCAACACGATACAACGAAGCCGCTGCGAAATTGGCGTGGAGCAGAACGATTGCTTTCTTTAACGAAAAACTTCGGTAACAATCAATCTTGTGTTGAAGTTTTTTTTAGGCTATGTTCAATGCATGATTGCGTGGAAGGAATATAAGAAGTTGACATTGCAGCAAAAGATTGATATTCTTTATCAGAAGGGAACCTTCATCATGGCCATTCGCTACTATGGATACAAGGTGAATCTTTATTTGTTGGGCAATTACTACCTCGAAGTATTCATCAACCACAAGGATGCCAGCATCGAAAAGATCGCTCCGCTCGACATGCATCACACGCGAATGAAATTTTATTCAGATCAGATCCAACTTCCTGCAGACGTTTGCAAATAGTCTAATCGCGCGTTAAGACAATTTGTACCCCTTCACGATTCTATCTTTCCCGCTTAAGTCCTTTATGATTTGAACCGACTGAAAACGATTGTCGGTAAATGTAGCGGCCACTTCTCGCCCAAGTCTTTCATTTATTTCCACAGCAAGCATGCCCGATGGCCTGAGCACGGGAAAGGATTTTGTTGCCAGCGCCGAATAGAACAGTAGGGGATTTTCGTTGGGCACGAACAACGCCAGGTGTGGCTCGAAGTCAACGACATTTGATTTCATCTGAGCCTTTTCGCTTTCGGCGATATAGGGCGGGTTGCTCATCACGACATCAACGCTATCTATTTCCAGGTTCTCGCGCAGGATGTCATGTCGGCTGAACGTGACGTTCGCCTTAAGTCGGTGGGCATTTGTTTCCGCGACGAGCAACGCCTCCGTGCTGACATCGGTTGCCATGACTGTAACACCTGGTTTTTCGAGCGCTATCGTTACGGGGATGCAACCACTTCCGGTGCCAACGTCCAGTATGGCATGCAGTTGAGGGTGCTTCAAAACTTCCTGAACCAGCAGTTCTGTTTCGGGTCGCGGAATAAGGACGGCAGGATTCACCTGGAAGACGCGGCCATAAAACTCGGCCTGCCCCAATATGTACTGCACGGGTTCATGGTGTTGTAGTCTCTTTGAGATTTCCGCCAGGCGATGCAATTGATCCTGGCTCGGCGTGAACGTCTTTCCGGCCATGATATCGGTTGGCGAAATTCCAAGAACACTTTGGAAAACCCGGTGCGCCACGGCTTTACGTTCATCGCGGTCTTCCTCCCGCGTGAGCTGATCAACGAAATCCTGAAACAGCTGCTTGGAATTCCTCATGGGTTAGCAATCTTTGCAAGTATAAACAATGGAGTCGCACGATCACCGTCCGGATGAATTTTTTATGCGCCGCGCGCTGGAGCTCGCCCAGTTGGGACATGGGCATGTTAGTCCCAACCCGATGGTCGGCAGCGTCATCGTGCACGATGGAAAAATTGTCGGCGAAGGCTGGCATAAAAAATACGGAGAAGCGCACGCCGAGGTAAATGCTGTTCAAAGTGTAGCCGACAAATCGCTGTTGGCGAACAGTACCGTGTATGTTAACCTCGAGCCCTGTTCGCACGTGGGTAAAACACCACCTTGCGCAGATCTCCTGGTCGAATCAAAAGTAAAGAGGGTTGTCATCGCCAACCTCGACACCAATCCGCTGGTGGCAGGCAATGGAATAAAAAAGTTAAGGGCAGCTGGGATCGAAGTGGTTACGGGCATATTGGATAAAGAAGGGCGTGAGCTCAACAAACGTTTTTTCACCTTTATCGAAAAACAGCGACCGTACCTCATTCTCAAATGGGCAGAAACCGCCGACGGATTTGTGGCCCAGGAAAATTTTGATTCGCGATGGATCAGCAATGAATTTAGCCGGCAGCTGGTACATCAGTGGCGATCGCAGGAGGACGCTGTGATGATCGGAACGCGAACCGCTCAGCACGACAATCCGCAATTGAATGTGCGCGATTGGACCGGCCGCGATCCTGTTCGCATTGTGCTGGATAGATTTCTACGGTTGTCAGGGAAACTTCATCTCTTTGATGGCAAGCAGAAAACGATATGCTACAATGTATTGATCCATGAGGAGAACCAAAACGTTTTGCGCATTCGGGTGGGCGAATCCAATTTCTTAAAAGATGTTGTCAGCAATCTGTATCAACAGAAAATTCAATCGGTAATTGTTGAGGGTGGTTCCGGTACGTTGTCCATGTTCCTGGAAGCAGGATGGTGGGATGAAGCCAGAATTTTTACGACATCGAAAAAATTCGGAAAGGGAATTAAATCTCCATTGATCCACGGGTCCCTGGTTAGCCAACAAAATATTCAGGGCGACTGGCTAAAAATAATGAAGCCGGTGTCAGTCTGAAATCGTCCGAAGAAAATCCATGATCAACGGATTAGGATGTTCCGCCGTCGAGTCGAGTGGCGGTTGAAAAAGTGTTCCTTTAAAAAATCGATGTGATTTTATTTCTAACGCCCGCACAGCGCCACCGCTTGAAAACGCCGTGAATTCCAGCGGCTCCTTTTCAACACGTTCCTGGTAGGCAGCATTCACGCCGTAACTGCAATTGAAATAGCCCGTAAACACTTCGCGCTGCAAAATTCTATACAACCACGAATTCCAGTCTGTGATAAAAACATCTTCCTGTTGACCTTTCAATGAGCAGCTGAGTTTTGTGATCACCAGGTCACTGGCCGCGGGGGTACTTTCTTCATGATCCGCCGTCTTGATGCCGACGACATTCCGCGCAAATTCGACGACCATGTATTGGAATCCTCCGCAGGTTCCCAGTATCGGGAAATTATTTTCCCGCGCCCATTGTATGGTTTGGTAAACGGCTTCATCATCTTTGTAGGGTGAGCCCGGCGTGACCCACAGCGCCTGAAACCGGGAAGGGATAGACTTCAGGTCGCCAATTTGGTCGGTGGGCGTCCAGGTGGCTTCCAGGTCAAAAGGCAGATGACGCTGACAGTGCTCGACACAATCATTCAGGGCCAAATGAGTATGCTTCTTTTCGTTGAAGTCGCCAACCAAGGCTACGGATACGCGTTTCATAGATCGAATACTTAAAGTTAATAAGATGGCGATAGAGAAAGTTAATCTGGCGGAAAAACTGGATACCTTTACCGACTATTGGAATCCCCGGATCGTCGGCGAGTTGAATGGTCAGCACGTAAAGGCCGTGAAGCTGAGCGGCGAATTTATCTGGCACCATCATGCCCACGAAGATGAGTTGTTCCTGGTGGTCAAGGGTACGCTAAGGATGGAATTTCGCGATAAGGTAGTATCGGTAAAGGAAGGCGAGTTTATCATCGTTCCAAGGGGTGTGGAGCACAGACCGGTTGCCGACGAAGAGGTCCACATCATTTTGTTTGAACCAGCTTCCACCTTGAATACCGGAAACATTGAGAACGAAAGGACTAAGAGGAACCTCGAAGTAATTTAATAGTATGATCCATTCGCCCAGGTAAGGCGTGAATCCACAAAGCAGAAAGACATGGCAGAAGAACTCATCATTACATCATCAACAGATAAGGCAGAACGATACCAGGTACTACTCCCGCAACTAGAGACCCTGGTAGACGGGGAACGCGATGTGATCGCCAACCTTTCGAATATTGCCGCCGCTTTAAAACAGAGCTTCGATTTTTTTTGGGTAGGATTTTACCTCGTGAAAGATGATCAACTTGTGCTGGGACCTTTCCAGGGACCCATCGCCTGCACGCGGATCAATTTTGGCAAAGGTGTTTGTGGTACTTCCTGGAAAGAGAAAAAAACGATTCTCGTTCCCGATGTCGAAGCTTTCCCCGGACACATTGCCTGCAGCTCAGCATCGAAATCAGAAATTGTTTTGCCTGCCTTTGGAAAAGATGGCGCCGTGAAACTGGTGCTCGATGTAGACAGCGACAAACTCAATGATTTTGACGAGACGGATCAGAAAGCGCTCGAAAAAGTTATGCGCATCGTGGAAAAAATTCTCTAGCCTTTAGACCTCATCTGTATGACACCTTCAACGTTGGTTGAATTTTACCACCAGCGAAAGCTAAATTTTTCAGCATACCTGCAAGAAACAAGGCAAGAGATTAACAAGATCTCGAACTTCCGGTTGCTCACAGCGGCGACCTTCCTGATCTTGTTCTACTTCGCATTTCAAAATCAATCGTTGTTTTTTGTGTTGCCGATTCCCATCGTCCTTTTCGCGTGGCTTATGCAGCGGCACAGCAAAGCGTTCACCAGGAAGATCCATTTTGAAAACCTGGTAGCGATAAATGATGGTGAAGCGAAGGCGCAGCAGGGTGATTTCGCATCGTTCTACTCCGGTCAGACTTTTATCGATCCCAAGCATGCCTATGCTCACGATCTCGACTTGTTCGGTGATGGATCTTTATTTCAATATATGAACCGCGCCAACACCTTGGCCGGCCGAAAGCAGTTTGCGCAGCGATTGAAGGAACCCTTGACGACTGCCAGTGAGATTCAAACTTGTCAGCGTTCGGCAAAGGAGCTTTCTGAAAAAACCAATTTCAGGCAAGACTTTCAGGCGAGCGGAATGGAGATCGCCGAACTGGATACCGATCGCGCCCAGCTTGTGGAATGGCTTTCGCATCCGAAGGTTTTACAATCCGGAATATACCGCCCGTTGTTAATGATCGTTCCGCCGCTTACGGTGCTGGGCATTCTGGTTTCAATTTTTTTCCCCGCGTTTCAATCTGTCGCTATTCTCTTGATATTATTTCAATGGGGATTTCTGGGATTCCATTTCAAGAAGATCACCGCTTTCCACGCGTACATCAGTAACAAGAAGAATATCCTGGAGAAATATTCAGTCCTATTGCACCAGGTCCAGGGCGAGAAGTTCAGTTCGCCGCAACTGCTGGATTTTTCAAAGCGTGCAGCCGAAGCGCATGCCCATGTCGAAAAATTGGCCTCGTTGGTAAGCGCGCTCGATGCGCGCCTGAACTTTATGACGAGCTTTGTGGTGAACAGCTTGCTGTTGTATGACTTGCAATGTGTTTACCGACTGGAGCAATGGAAAGACCTTCATGCTCCTAAGCTCGAATCGTGGATTGACTTGCTGGCGGAAGTCGAAGTGCTGGCCAGCATCGGTACTTTTAGTTTTAATCATTCCGATTTTTCAAACCCTGCGATTCACGAGACATTAGAGATTACGGCAACTGAGTTGGGGCACCCCTTGATAAGGAAGCATGAACGAATTGCGAATCCCGTCACTCTTACTGCGCAAGAGCAAGTGTGGATCGTGACAGGAGCGAACATGGCGGGTAAGAGTACATTTCTGCGCACGCTCGGTATCAATGTTGTGTTGGCATTGATGGGCGCGCCGGTGTGTGCGCGGGATTTTAAGACACCCATACTCGGACTGCGTTCCGGAATGCGGACTGCCGACTCGCTGAAAGATCATGAATCATACTTTTACGCAGAGCTCAATCGCCTTAAATCAATTATCGACGAGCTGCGGAAAGATGTTCCGCTGCTGATACTCCTGGACGAAATTTTGAAAGGAACCAATTCGAATGACAAACAATCAGGGTCAATCGCGTTGGTGAAGCAACTCCTACCGCATCCCTGCCTGGTAGTTATTGCCACGCACGATCTTGTGCTGGGCGATCTGGAAAAAGAATATCCGAATCGCATAAAGAATTATTGCTTCGAAGCCACCATAGAAAATGATCAGCTCTCTTTTGACTACAAGCTCAAGCCAGGCCTTGCGCAGAAAATGAATGCTACTTTCCTCATGCGTAAAATGGGAATCATACCGCGTTAATCTCGTATTTCGAGTTTCGAATTCGAAATGCGGATCTCGAAATCCGGAATCCGAAGTACCCCATTATTATGTGGTAAATTCCCTGCAGGTGAATTTGTAAATTCGACTATAACCTGCTGCTCATGAAAACCCTCTTTCTTGTTCTGTTTGTGCTTTCATTCAGTGCAAGCGTGAACGCGCAAATCGGCGCGAAGACGCAACAAAATAAACTTACCGGTATCTGGCAAAACAACGCGTTCGGTTATCAGATGACATTAATGCTGAATGGCGATGGCACCGGCGAATTTGATGGCGAAGCCATTACTTACAAAGCACAAGAAAATAACTTGACGATTACTCAAGCGGGGATGTCAAACACTTATTCGTTTATGCTGCAAGGCACCAACCTCCAACTTTCTGGCGGCGATTTGGATGCGTCGATTACTTTCGCGAAAAATGGAGGAACATCGGAACCGGCCAATCAACCCACTCAGGTTTCAAGTTCAACGAAGGCTAATGGCGGAAGTATTCTCGGCGCCTGGTCGAACTATGGCGAGACGATTGAATTCAATGCGAACGGACAATGCACCTACCTTGGACAAAACTATCCGTACCAGGTTTCGGGTAATCAGGTAATTCTCCAGACGGGGCAAGGCGATCTGGTGATCGCTTACACTGTGCAAGGCAACACTCTTACACTGAGTATAAACGGAAGAAGTCTGACGTATAACAAGGGAAAAAGTGCTCAACAGAATCAGAGCTCAACGGCAGGCTCCGGCAAGGTCGATCAGAGTTTAGCCGGAAAATGGTGTTATGTTAACGTGACATCGACGAATTCTGGCGGCGTGAGCCGAAGCGAGTGTATTACTCTCAGTGAAAATGGAACGTACCAATATTACTATGAAGGGTCGATGAGTGCCAACACCGACACATTTTCGTCCGGCACGGCATCACAGAATAGTGACAGCGGAACCTGGTGGGTTGAGGGCGGTAGGATTTACTACAAGTCGCAGACGCAGGGCCAGGGATCTTATCAGCTGGTAAAACAGAATCACCCGAAGAATGGCGATCCCATGATCGTGCTGGATGGAAAAACCTATGTCACCTACTACCAGAAATCGCCCTGGTAGAAATTTTATTTAGGCTCTTCGAATTTCAAGGCGATTGAATAAGCCTCTACATTTTCGAGTAACGCCTCACGGTCGCCGGTGCCATCCAGGCTGCCGCGGGCAATGAGCATTTTTCCGGCCGCAGTTTCTGTCCAGTAAACTTTGCCAGAGCCTTTATCAATTGAAATGCCATCGGCGCGGCTTACGTCATCTTCATAGTTAAAGAGGAGCTTCGAATTGGAAAAATCGGTGACAGATATTGCATTTAACCCTTCGTCCGCCCAATAAAGTCGGGCAGCATCGCCATCATAGAAAATCGCAGACGGATTTCTACAGGTAATGGGATCGCTGCCATGACCGACCAAAAGGGTTGGAGCCCCTGTGCCGTCGAGTTTAGCACCCCAGACCCCTGCGTATGTATCAAGGTCGGAATAATAGACCACTTGCCGCTTAGTATCAATAGCCAACCCATAGCTATAGGAAATGACGGGCTCATGGTCGTAATAAAGGGACGTTGCTGTTCCTCCATCCATGCTTCCTTTTTTAAGTTGGCCAGTTCCTGAGTTTCCCCAGTACAACGTGCGCGTGGTCAAGTCCAGGGCTATGCTGGTAGGCATGTCAACGCTGTCGGATTCATCAAACAAAACTTCCAGTCCGCCTGATCCGTCTGCATTGAATCGCACAATTCGATTATTCAATTCCTCTACGGCGTAAACTTTTCCGCCCTCGAAATCAACCGTCATGCTCGACACATTGTTGAGACCATCGGCGTTGTTGGCCACCACATCGTAAGTATTGAGGGTGTTCACGTCCATGACGCCAACCTGTTGTCCTGAATAGTCAGAAAAGAACAAGTGTGTCGCTTTTGGATAAACCGGGTCCTCCGGCGTGTTATCGCAAGCGGCTAATGACAGGAGGGCTGTAACGGGCAGAAGAAGTTTTAGAAATTTCATGCTTTTGAAAGATGCAAAGGAATTGAAAAAAGTTGGTAATGCTAAGCTGGGATTTTACAAAGTTCAGCGAGGATCCTTACGGCAACGTCAATTTCCTCTGGTTTGTTGTATTTGCTGAAGGAAAACCGTACGGCTCCCCTTTTGGATTGCGGATACAAAGCGCCCAATACGTGCGAGCCAGTGGTTGCGCCGCTGGAACAAGCACTGCCACCGGAAGCTGAAATCCCCTGGAGATCGAGGTTAAAGAGCAACATCTCAGAATCATCAGATTCCGGAAGGCTAACATTGAGAACAGTATATAAACTCTTTTCCAGGTTTTCAGAATCACCATGGAAGGATATGCCGGGAATCTGCGCTTTCAATTTCTCAATCATCTGCGCCTTCAAACCTTTGACATAGTTAATGTGATCGTCCATGTCGCGGTAGGCGATTTCAAGCGCTTTGGCGAGTCCGATGATGCCGTACACATTCTCCGTTCCGCCCCGCATGTTGCGTTCCTGTGCACCACCGTAAACAAAGGGTTGAATCTTTTTATCCTTGCGAATAAACATGAAACCTGTACCCTTCGGACCGTGAAATTTATGCGCCGCCGCAGTGAGTCCGTGTACGAGGACTTTATTCAGATCGTGACGGTAATGCCCTACAGTTTGCACGGTGTCGGAATGGAAATATGCCTGGTGTTGAGCACAAAGCTGTCCGACGCGTTCGAGGTCCAGCAAGTTTCCAATTTCGTTATTCGCGTGCATCAGGGAGACCAATGAATTAGGATTTTCCTTCAACAAGGTTTCCAGGTGCTGCAGGTTGACGTGGCCCTTCGAATCCAACGCTACAAACTGAAGCTGAATTCTGCCTTGCTGCTGGAGCGTATGCAATGTTTGTTCAACGGCATGATGCTCGATCGGCGAAGAAATGACGTTGCGAATATTGAATGTCTGGAGGCTGCGTACGAGGATGGCATTGTCAGCTTCTGTTCCGCCAGAAGTGAAAATGATTTCTCCGGGCGTACAATTGAGCAGTTCTGCGATCTTTTTGCGGGCCGACTCCACTGCCGCTCTCACTTTCCGCCCATGGGCATGCGTGGAGGACGGATTGCCGAAATCCTCCAGCATAAAGGGCTTCATCGCCTCAAAAACTTCGGGGTCTAGCGGGGTGGTAGCCGCATTATCAAGGTAAATTCGCATTTCGGTTAATGATTCGGACCGTAAAGGTAATAGTTCTTTGGGAAACCGTTAACCGTTATCCGTTATCCGTTAATCGGGGGCGAGGCATGGACCATGTGATCTCAAAGGCTCAAGTCAAAAGACGACATTAGGGTGAGGCCCACGCTCATGCCCACAACCCACGGATAACGATTAACGGTTAACGATTAACCGCCTCCGAGATGATCTCTTTAATATCTGCGATGATCTTTTTCGCGAGGTTATCCGCCTTCGCTTCCATGTCTGATTCCGCATAGATGCGAATAATGGGCTCAGTGTTTGACTTGCGAAGGTGTACCCATTCTTTATCGAATTCGATTTTCACACCGTCGATGGTGTTGATGGGCTGCTTTTTGTATTTCTTTTTCACCGCCTCCAATACTTTATCGACGTTGATGTCGGGGGTGAGTTCAATTTTGTTCTTGGAGATGACGTAGTTCGGATACGTTGCGCGAAGTCGTGATACGCTCATATTCGATTTAGCCAGGTGCGTGAGGAAAAGTGCAATGCCAACCAGCGCGTCGCGACCGTAATGAAGATCAGGATAAATGATGCCACCGTTTCCTTCGCCGCCAATCACCGCCTGATGTTCTTTCATCATCGTCACCACATTCACTTCGCCCACGGCAGCCGCGAAATATTCGCCACCAGCTTTTTCGGTGACGTCACGAAGCGCGCGCGTTGAGGAGAGATTCGAAACGGTATTTCCTTTTTTCTTTTTGCTGGCCT